>OHPR01000870.1_pt1 | contig 10357 bp, 8 predicted proteins | sample 1577761 | NCBI WGS metagenome assembly OHPR01 (sample SAMEA3879537, study PRJEB24766) | human gut metagenome | biome: human-associated habitat; feature: feces | place: USA | collected 1985/1987 | reverse complement strand
CCCGCCGCTCTCGGTGGCCTGCGGCATCGGGCTCCCCGAACACGACGGGGAGGGCCGCGCCATCACCCTTGAATTTGAGGACTTCTACCTCGTCACCGTCTACACCCCCAACGCCCAGCGGGAGCTGACCCGGCTCGACTACCGCATGGAGTGGGAGGACGCCTTCCGCGCCTATGTGACGGCGCTCGACGAAAAAAAACCGGTCGTCATCTGCGGCGACCTCAACGTGGCGCACGAGGAGATCGACTTGAAAAACCCCAAGCCCAACCGGGGAAACGCGGGCTTCACCGACGAGGAGCGCCAGAAGCTCACCGAGCTGCTCGCGAGCGGCTTTGTCGACAGCTTCCGCGCCCTCTATCCCGACGCGGCGGGCGCCTACTCCTGGTGGTCCTACATGTACCACGCCCGCGCCAACAACGCGGGCTGGCGCATCGACTATTTTATCGTTTCCCGGCGCATTGCAGACCGCATCCGCGCCGCCATGTACGACGCGGGCTTTTTCATGGTGGAGGAATCGGACAAGGGATACAACCAGCCCGCCTACGACACCGCTACCACGCAGTTTACCGTGCAGTGGACGTGGTGCCTGCAAACGGAGGTGACGCCCGGTGCCCCTTGACACGCAGGACTTTGACGGTCTTGCCTCGGATATCGCGGGTATGGCCCGCCGCATCCTGGAGGCCGCCGCCCAGCCCATCCACCAGCAGATGAAGGCCAATGCCTCCAAAGATCCCAAAATCATCACCGGGGTGCTAAACCGCTCCATCCGCATCGGCCCGGTGAAGAAGCGCCGGAAGAGCGGAAAGAGCATCACCATCGGCGTGCACCGCAAGGAGGAGGGCGCGTACTACGCCACGCCCGTGGAATACGGGCACGGCGGCCCCGCGCCTGCCCCTGCGCATCCCTTTATCCGTCCCGCCTACGACACCCGCGCGGATGAAGCCTACCAGATCATCCGAGACGGGCTGCGGGACGCCATCGACCGACTGTAACGATTGGAGGAATCGACCATGGCAACCCCTACCGCATCCCCGCAGGTCGCCTCGACGGTGGGCCTCAAAAACGTGGTGATCGCGCCGCTCACGGAGGACACCGACACCAGCCATACCTATGGCGAATTGCAGCTGGTGGCGGGCGCGATTGAAGCGACCATCACCCCCGACAACACCGACCCGGACATCCAGTATGCCGACGACATCGAGTTTGACGTGCTCTATCCCGACCCGGAGCTGACCTTCTCCACCTCCATGGCGGATGTGCCGCTGGCCATCCAGGAGATGATCTTCGGCAACCAGATCGACGACAACGGCGTGCTGGTGCGCACTGCGTCCGACCGTCCGCCCTACTTTGCCGTGGGCTTCAAGTCGGAGAAGTCGGACGGCGCGTTCCGCTACGTGTGGCTCTACAAGGGTGCGACTCGTTGACATACAAACGTCATTCTACCTGACAAAAACAGGTAGACTAATGTCCGTATGACGCTAAAAATGTCGGGTTTACGATAAGTAAGCAACAACTATCATCCTGAAGGGTGGAATGAACAGGTAACGCTGTGAAACGCTCTCCCTGATACTCCGACTGGCGTATGTGCGAAAGCATGTGGGTCAGTAGCTCGGTGAAGTCGGCTGTATGCACTCGCTATATCGCAGTCAACATTGAAACAACGATATGGCAAAAGCAAGCCAGAGGTGGCTGCGAGTGTCAGGCCGGGGGTCTATAAAATACCTATGGTGAGAATGTCCAAACGGAGGGCTGACGAACCCGCGAATGTACGGGTCTAAAAGAGCGCGAGGTCGAAAAGGCCTTGTCACTGTTATCCAGTGGTCAGTGCGGTTGAGTAAGAATCCTTGTTATGAAAGACCGTATTGCGTTACAGGCGTAATCAAGCTGACAGGCTCAAAGCGGGCACCTAAGGGTATATGTACAGATAAGGATGACGGAACGAGGAAAGGCACGGAATTGCAGTTGCAATAGATTGACGAAGAAAATAAGCAATCGAATCCGTGCTGAAAAGCGAAGCTCGAACCAATGAAGTTCCTGTAATGGGAACAGAGGAATGGGCTTTAGTCGGTTGTAAAATGGTCAGTGCTATTCATTCGAAATAAGGATTGCGAGTACGACAAAAAGGGACACTTTCCCGCGAAAGGAGAGTGATGCCTTATGACCATGGGAAAACAAAAGCTGTTGTGTGAGGAAAACCTGCGCCACGCCGAATATTATGGAATGTTGGGAACCTTTGATTCCCTATATGCACAGAGCAAAGAAGGTCGTGAGTTTATCGACTTGATGTCGCTCATGTTGAAAAGAGAGAACATACTGCTGGCATACAGAAACATCAAGGCGAACACAGGAAGTAAAACGGCTGGCACGGATAAACTCACAATCGGGGATATCGGCAAGTTGTCGCCTGATGAAGTCGTGCAAAAGGTTCGGTACATCGTACAGGGCACGGAGCACGGCTACCGCCCCAAACCTGTTAGACGTAAGGATATACCAAAACCATATGATCCAACAAAAACAAGGCCGCTGGGCATCCCGTGCATCTGGGATCGACTGATACAGCAATGTATCAGACAGATCATGGAGCCAATATGCGAAGCAAAGTTCTCGGAATACTCATATGGTTTTCGGCCTAACCGCTCAGCCGAACACGCTATCGCCGCCATGGAGAAGCATATGCAGTTATCGAAACTGCACTATGTCATTGAATTCGATATAAAGGGATTCTTTGACAACGTTAACCATAGCAAGCTGATACGTCAAATCTGGGCGCTTGGAATCCATGACAAACAACTTCTTTTTGTACTTCGGAGAATCTTGTCTGCCCCGATACGTCTGGAAAACGGGCAGATGGCATGGCCAACGAAGGGTACCCCACAAGGGGGTATCATCTCGCCACTCCTCGCCAATATCGTTCTGAATGAACTGGACCACTGGATTGAAAGCCAATGGGTTGATAATCCTGCTGTGAATCACTACAGACCCTACGTCTGTAAGAGCGGATCAGTAAACAGGGGCAATGGAATTAGAATGGTACGAGAAACAACGAGGCTCAAAGAAATGTATATTGTCAGATACGCAGATGACTTCCGCATCTTCTGCCGCACCAAAACTGATGCCGAAAAGACAAAGATTGCGGTAACGCAATGGTTGTCAGAAAGGCTAAAGCTGGAGGTATCGGAAGAAAAGACGAAAGTAGTAAACGTATCACGTCATTACTCCGACTTTTTGGGATTCAAGATTAAAGTTGTTCCCAAAGGCGGAAAACAGGTCATACGGTCACATGTTGCAGACAAAAACCTTGCGCATAAAAGTATGAAATTGACAGAACAGGCCAAGCGAATCAAAAGCCCACGCCCTCAGTATGGCGAGGCAAGAGAAAACCAGCTGTACAACAGCATGGTCGAGGGTATGCACAACTATTACAGGTTGGCGACTCATGTTTCGCAGGACTTCAACCGAATCAATCGGGCTGTCATGACCATACTTACGAACAGGTTAAAGAATCAGAAAGGAAGCAGGCTTGCCAAGACTGGCAGGAAGTTGACGAACCACGAAAAGGAAAGATACGGCAAATCGGACTGCCTACGATACGTAGCTGGTTCGGGTGAACCTATCTATCCCGTCAGTTATGTTCAACACAAAGTACCAATCGGTAGAATGAGCAAACTCTGCTGCTATACAGCGGATGGAAGAACAGGTATACATGATTGCCTGCGGATAAACATGTATATGCTTCATCTGCTGATGCTCCAGCCGATTTATGACAAGAGTGTTGAATATTACGACAATCGTATATCTCACTTCTCTGCACAATGGGGGAAATGCGCCGTAACAGGAAAGAGCTTTGAAACACTAAGCGAAATCCATTGTCACCATATTGTGCCCAAAGAGCATGGTGGCACCGACAAGTACGATAATCTTGTGCTTATCACCAGCAATGTTCACAGGCTCATACATGCAAAGACGCATGAAACCATTGAAAAGTACCGAGTGATGCTCAACCTTTCAAACTCCCAGCTTGCCGCAGTAAATGCTCTACGCAATAAGGCATTTTTGCCTGCAATCAACTAAACAACAGCATGCGTAAACCTAAGGTTTGATTGTTTAAGCACAAGCCAATAGCAATCGATGGAACGCCGTGTGCGATGAAAGTTGCATGCACGGTGTGAAGTGGGGGAAAATCCTGAGATAGTATCAGGGGATTACCTATCACTATTGCGCGCCAAGCCCATGACGGAGAGCTACAAGACCAAGGAAGGCAAGACCATCACCCGCCAGAACGGCTCCGTGGAGTGGACGGCCATCAAGCGCACCCACGACGGGCGCTATCAGGCGGTGGCCGACGAGGGCCAGAACGGCTTTGACGCCTCCAAGGCGGCCACGTTCCTGGAAACGGTGTACGAACCCGCCTTCACTACAGAGCCGTAACCCAAACGCACACCGCTGCCGGTGTTACGCCGGTAGGCGGTGCGCGTTCCCCGCGCAGAAAGGAGGGCAAGCCCCATGATTACCTGCACCCTGAACGGAAAAAAGTACGCCGTGGACTTCATCTCGGGCCGCGCGCTGCGGGAGATGGAACCCGCGGCGAAGATGTACAGCCGCATCGTCGCGCTCTCGAATGCCGCCCTCAAGGGGGAGACGCCGCAGGATGCCAAAGAACTGTCCATCGGCGAGGCCATGGACGTGATGATCCGCTGGTTCTGCATCCTGTTCGGCAACCAATTCACGCCCGACGACGTGCTGGATCACTACCCGGTGGACCGGCTCATGCACGACATTGCGCTGGCGCTCATGGCCGTGCAGACACAGACGACCAGCATTCTGGATGAGTTCCCTACGAAGGCAGCGAGGACGGAAGCCCAGGCGGCGACCGCCTGACGCTGCCTGATTTCATCTATTCCACCTACAACAGTCTTCTGGAGGGTGGATGGCGGATGGACGAGATCGACCGGATGGATCTGCCCGGGTTTCTCAGGATCCGCGCGTGGAACGCAAGGCGGGAGGCGGAAAAAAAGAAACCCCGCCGACGCCATATCGACGAGGTGTGGCCGGATGTGAAGCCATAAAGCTCATTCGGACAGGAACAGCGCCCGGAAACTGTCCTGACGCTGGTGAAGGATGCGGACGACAAGCACTGTACTTTCCATGCACACATAGAAGACGCAGTAATTTTCGCAGATCAGGTACCGATACTCGGTATGTACCGCGATCAGCGCATCCAGAGGTTTGCCGCGACCGGGATGATGTTCCAGCGAGGAGACGCTCTTTTTGAGCTGGGCAAGGATTCTCCGCGCCGCGTCAGGGTTACAAAGCTCGTCGCGGATGTAATCCCGGATGGAAACGAGGTCGTTCCGCGCTTCTCTGGAGACGATCACACGGGCCATGTCAGACCTCCAGTCCGTCAAAGGCTTCATCGACGGTCAGGCCGCCCTCTTTGTGATAGGATTCAATCCCTTTGGACAGCTCTGCCAGAAGGCTGACGGTCGCCTGCAGCTTTTCATATTCGGCAAGGCTCTGCACGACATATTTCCCGCGCCCGTTTTTGGTCAGGTATACGGTGGCGCCCTGATCGCAGGAACGCAGCACTTCACTGTAGTTTTTCAGGTCGGAGATAGGGACGATGCTGGGCATGGAATCAGCTCCTTTCCGGTCTTAGTATACCCGTATTTATCGTCAAATTCAACCCGAAATTCAGCGGCAATTCATGGCCGCTTCTTTTGATGCGATTGGCAGGTGAGAGAAGATGAGCGAAACCCTCCGCGACCTGGTGGTGTCCCTGTCGCTTCAAACGGACAACTTTACCCGCAACATCCGCTCTGTCCAAAAGCAGATCGCCGAAGCGGAGAGCCAGTTCCGCCTTGCCGCCGCGGGCGTGGAGGGCTTCGAGCAAAGCGCGGAAGGGCTGACTGCGCAGCTCTCCACGCTTGAGCGGCGGCTCACGCTTCAGCAGCAGGCCGTCACGCAGTACGAGCGCGCGCTCACCGCCGCCAACGACAAGCTGCAGGAGTGCTTTGCCCGGCAGGGCGACTACGCCCAGCGCCTCACCGACGCCAGAGCCGCCCAGGAGGCGCTCAAGGCACAGGTGGCCGCCGCAGCGCAGCAGGTGCGCGTATTTTCTGCAACGCTGGGCGACAGCGACTCCGCCACCATCGCCGCGCGGGCCAATCTGGATGCGCTCAAGACCGAGTACCGCGCCTCCGTGCAGGAGGTCAAAAAGCTCGCCGGGCAGAACACGGCGCTGCAAAAGAGCACACAGAACGCCGCCGACGCGGTGAGCACGGCAAATGTCAATCTCAACAACGCCAGAGCAGCGGTCAAGAGCACGCAGGCGGAGATCGAAAAGACGAATCAGCTGCTCGCCGCCGCGAAGTCCGCCTGGACGGCGGCGGGCAAGTCGCTGGAGGATTTCGGCAAGAAGTGCGACGCAATCGGCAAGGGCCTGACCACCGCGGGCCGCGCGCTAACTACCACCGTGACCACGCCCGTGCTGGCGCTGGGCGCGACGGCCATCAAGGCGTCGCTGGACTTTGAGTCCACCTTCACCAGCGTGCGCAAGACCGTGGACGCCACCGAGGCGGAATTTGACGCGCTGGCCGCGTCCTCCAAGGCCATGTCCACGCAGATTGCCGCCTCCACCGGCGAGATCAACGAGGTCATGGCCACCGCGGGTCAGCTGGGCATCCACAAGAACTATCTGGCGGACTTCTCCCGCACCATGATCGACCTGGGCAATTCCACGGACATCGTGGCCAACGAGGCCGCTTCCACGCTGGCGAAGTTCGCCAACATCACGAACATGGACCAGAGCCTGTTCGGCAACCTGGGCGCGACGCTGGTGGATCTGGGCAACAAGTTTGCCACCACGGAATCCTCCATCATGGACATGTCGCTGCGTCTGGCGGCGGCGGGCCATCAGGTGGGGCTGTCCGAGGCGCAGATTCTGGGCTTTGCCGCGGCGCTGTCGTCGGTCGGCATCGAGGCCGAAATGGGCGGCTCGGCGTTTTCCAAGGCACTGGTCAAGATGGAGGTGGCCGCGGCCACCGGCGGCGAGGCGCTGGAGGACTTCGCCCGCGTGTCCGGCCTGACGGCGGAGGGCTTCAAGTCGCTGTTTGAGAGCGATCCCGCCGCGGCGTTTCAGGCGTTCATCACGGGCCTGTCCCGGATGGACGAGGAAGGCGTTTCGGCCATCGCCACGCTGAACGACATCGGCATCGCGGAGGTTCGCCTGCGCGATACGCTCTTGCGCGCGGTCAACGCCAACGAGCTGTTCGCCCGGACGCAGGACGTGGCCATCAACGCCTGGCAGGAGAACACCGCCCTCACCGAGGAGGCGGGCAAGCGCTACGCCACCACGGAAAGCCGCCTCATCAACCTCAAGAATACAGCGATCCTCTTCGCCCAGCAGCTCGGCGACGACCTCAATCCCACGATTCAGCGCCTCATCGACGGCGCGGGTGACCTCATGAAAGGCTTCCTCGACATGGACGAGGCCCAGCGGATGCAGATCATCCGCATGGCCGCCTACGCCGCGGCCGCCGGGCCGGTGCTGCTCATTCTGGGCAAGGTGACGAAGGGCGTCGGCACGCTCTCCACCGGCATCGGCAAGTTTGCCACCGCTGTGGGCAAGGCGGGCGGCGGTTGGTCGGGGTTTTTGACGGTATTGGGCAAGTCCCCGGCGGTGTGGCTGGCGGTCGCCGCGGCGGTGGTGGCGGGCACGGTCGCGCTGGCGGATTACCTCTCCGGCGCGAAGCAGGCGCGCGAGGCGCTGGAGGGCATGAACGAAACCGCGAAGAAGTGGAAGGAGACCGCCGCGGAGACCTTCTATGGAAAAAGCGATGGGCTGTCCTTTTTCGGCATGAGCGAGAGCGACTTCGCGCGGCAGACCGCTTCGGCGGAGGATTGGCTCAGCGGGCTGCTTAAGGTCTGGACGGACGGCGAGAAGGAAAGCGATGAGATCGTATCCTCCTGGACGGAATCGTTCAAGGCGCTGACCGCCTCTACCCGTGAGGAGCTTGCCGCGCTCAAGGCCACGGCGGACGAAAGCGGCTATACCGGCGTTTCCGAGCAGCTCGCCGCCGACATCGCGACGCTGGACTCGCTGGACGCTGAGATCGAAGCCCTTTTGCGCAAGCGCCAGAACGGCTTCTTCACCGAGGCTGACCAGATCCGCCTGCAGGAGATGATCGACACGCGGGAAGCCATCGAGATCAAGTACAGGCTCTCCCCGGCGGACGCGGACGGCTTTGATACCATCCGGCAGAAGTTGGAAGCAGAAGTGGCGAGAGCACAGGCGCGCGGCCAACAGGACGCGGACGTGACGGTCTACGAAAACGCCATGGTCGCCACGGCAGAAGGGCTTGCTGCGATGAACGCGCAGATCGACGCACAGTACGACAAGGAGTTCGCGCTCATCCAGCTCATGGAGGACAGCACCGAGCGGCAGAACGCCATGGAGGCGCTCAACGCGCAGTACAACGAAAACCGCCGCAACGCCGCGCTGGAGTATGCGGAGCTGCTCAGCGATGTGGTTCCCAAGGTCTGGGCGCAGGCCGACATTCAGCAGGCGGCGTCCGACGTGGACGCCCTGACGCAGAAGCTGCGGGAGTACAGCGCCGCGAATGAAAGCGAAAAGCCAGCCCTGCTGGAAGATCTGAACGCCATTACCGCCGCCATGGACGAGGGTGCGATCACCGAGTACATCGCCATGCTCACGCAGATCCAGTCCCTGCTGGACAGTGGCATGTCGGAAAGCGAAATTCAGGCCATGTTCCCGGAGATCGACTTCACAACGGCGCTGGAGCAGATCGCCGCCATCCAGACGTTCCTAAGCAACCGTGAGCTGGAGCTGCCGGGCCTCACGGAGATGTTCGGCGACGCGCTGCCCGAAGAAGTGCTGACCATCGCCACGGATCTTGACATGACCGGCGCGCAGGAGCGGTGGGATACCTTCGCCGCGGACCCCGGCGCGATCACGACGGACGCGATCATTGCCGAGCTGCGCGAGGACGAGAACACGAAGCGCGTGCAGCCGCAGGTGGAGGCGTTTATTGCCAGATACACGGAAGTGCCGGAGGGCGCGGACAAGGCGGAGCTGACGCCGGAGGGCATTGTGGCGCTGGTCAGCGCCTATGCGGAGGCGACCACCGGCGCGGACGTGTCCGGCCTGACGCCCGAGAACGTCACCGCCATGGTCAGCGCCTACAAGGAGCTGGCCGCGGGAGCCGATATCTCCGCGCTGAAACCGGGCGAGATCACCGCGTACATCTCCGCCTATCTGGAGCAAAGCAGCGTGGACACCAGCGGCCTGACCCCGGATGGGATCACCGCGTTTGTGATGGCCTATCAGGAGATCACAGGCGGCGCGCTGACCACGGCGCTTGCGCCTGGCGACATTACGGCCATGGTGGCGAAATACCTCGAAGCGGAGAACGTGGACATTTCTGCCCTGTCCCCGGATCAGGTGGAGGCCATCGTAACGGCTTACGCTGAAGCGACCGGTGTAGACAAGAGCACGCTGCTTCAGGACTTCACCGCTTACATTACCAAATACGACGACACCAACGCCCAAAAGCCCACGCTCAGCGTCAGCGTGGGCATCTACGGCTATGACCTGATCGCCTACCGGAAGTTCATCGAGGAAAACCCGGTGGAGGTGCAGGGTATTGTGAAACTGGGCGAGGTCTTTCAAAACCCCGCCGACGCGCTGCTCGACCCGCAGACGAAGTTCTGGCAGGACGGGCAGGAGATTCCCGTGCAGGCCGTGCCCACCGAGATGCTTACCGCCGACAAGGTGGCGGTGCTTGACGAGGACGGCACGCTGCATGTGCTCATCGCCCCGGACGTGACCGGCGCACAGGAGGCCATTGACAGCCTGCGCACGGAGGTGGCCGAGGTCGATCAGCTGGGCGTGACGGCACTGGGCCAGGCGGCAGGGCTTCTGCCCGAGACGAGCCTAGACCTGATCGAGTCCGCGCTCTCCCGCCTGCAATCGTATCAGGAGACGCTGGATTACAACGCCTGGGATAAATTCTGGGCCAGCGTGTTCGGCGCGTCCACCAACAAGGGCACGCTGGATACCAGCATGAAGATCGACTTCCCTGCCGAGCGCGTAGCGGAGCTGTCCACCTATGTGGCGGAGATCGTCGCGGCCATTCAGCAGGGTCAGGCGGTGAAGCAGGAGGATCTGGACAACCTGCAGATGATCCTGACGTTCCTGCAGGAGCTGGATACCAGCGAAGTCGGCACGCACATCCTGGAAGGCGTGGGCGAAGGCATGACGGCGGCGGGCTGGGACAGCGACGCGGAGACGGTCGCGGCCAACCTGGAAGCCGCGCTGAATCTGGCGCTGGGCATCCAA
>OHPR01000866.1_pt1 | contig 10388 bp, 10 predicted proteins | sample 1577761 | NCBI WGS metagenome assembly OHPR01 (sample SAMEA3879537, study PRJEB24766) | human gut metagenome | biome: human-associated habitat; feature: feces | place: USA | collected 1985/1987 | reverse complement strand
AGAGGAAAACGGCATCGGCCACGGCCCCTGCTGCGTATTGGAGATGTTCTGATGACGGAAATCTATCTGGACAGCGCCGCCACCTCCCTGCACAAGCCGCCCCAGGTGGCCCGGGCAGTGGCGGAGGCCATCTGCACGGCGGGCAACGCCGCCCGGGGAGCCCACGGGGCCTCCATGGCCGCCTCCCGGACGGTGTACGATACCCGGTGCCTGGCGGCCCGGCTGCTGGGCTGTCCCCGGCCGGACCATGTGGCCTTCACCGCCAACTCCACCATGGCCCTGAATATGGCCATCTGCGGCCTGCTGACCCCGGAGGACCACGCCATTTCCACAGACCTGGAGCACAACTCGGTGCTGCGGCCCCTGTATGCCCTGCAGCGGCAGGGCATGGGCCTGAGCTTCCTTCCGGCGGACGGAAACGGCCGCCTGGACTATGACGCCCTGGAGGGGCTGTTCCGGCCCAACACCCGGGCTGTGGTGTGCACCCACGCCTCCAACGTCACCGGCGATATGCCGGATATCCCCCGCATCGCCGCCCTGGCCCATGCCCACGGGGCCCTCCTGATCCTGGACGCCTCCCAGACGGCGGGGGCCGTCCCCCTGGACATGACGGCCCTGGGGGCGGACGTTCTGTGCTTCACCGGCCACAAGAGCCTGCTGGGGCCCCAGGGCACCGGCGGCCTGTGCATCCGCCCGGGGGTGGAGATCCGGCCCCTGCTGCGGGGCGGCAGCGGCGTCCACTCCTTCGACCCGGACCAGCCCGCCGCCTACCCCACCCGGCTGGAGGCCGGGACCCTCAACAGCCACGGGCTGGCGGGGCTTCACGCCGCCCTGGAGTATCTCCTGGCAGAGGGGGTGGAGAATCTGTACGCCCGGGAGCACACCCTGATGCGGCGGTTTTACCTGGGAGTCCGGGACATTCCCGGCGTCCGGGTATACGGCGACTTTTCCGCCCCTTGCCGGGCGGCCATCGTGTCCCTGAACATCCGGGGCCTGGACTCCGGCGAGGTGTCCGACGCCCTCTTACAGGGCTGGGGCATCGCCACCCGCCCCGGGGCCCACTGCGCTCCCCGGCTCCACCGTGCCCTGGGCACGGAGCGCCAGGGCATCGTGCGCTTCAGCTTCTCCCCCTTCAACACCCCTCAGGAGATCGACACCGCCGTCCGGGCGGTGGCCGACCTGGCCCGATAAAATTTCAGCACCCCCCGGCGCGTCTGCGCCGAGGGGTGCGTTTTTGTCTCGTTTTATCCCAGGTCTGTCCCGGGGGTGTCCCGCCCTGTTCCGGGGTGCCGCTGCCTATAGTCAGCCCTATTCCTCGTTGTCCCGCAGGTACCGGAGCCGCCGGAAGCTGCGGCGGGCCAGCAGCAGGCCCACCACCGCCAGCAGCAGGCAGGCCGCCCCCAGCAGGAAGGTCCGGGCGTCCAGGGCCGCATGTTCGCACAGGAAGGAGAAAATGCGGTACGCCCCCATCACCAGCAGAATGCCCACCACCAGCAGGGCCACCAGCACGGTCATATCCATGCACTCGTCGATCCGCTTCATGCCGCCCTCCTCAGTCCGTTACCGCTACGTTCAGGCCGAACTCCTCCGGCAGGAACCGGGGGCACACGTTGCCGCTGGTGCAGATGGTGGAGGCCGCCAGCCGGGTGCCGATCTCGCAGGACTCGGCCAGGGTCTTGCCATAGGTCAGGCCGATGGTAGCTCCGGCAAAGAAGGCGTCTCCCGCGCCGGTGGTGTCCTTCACGTCCACCTTCCGGCCGGGGCAGACGCCCCGCTCCCCGGTGCAGTCGGCGCACACCGCTCCCTGGCTTCCCATGGTGACGATCATCCGGGGGATCCGGGCGCTGCGGATCTTCAGGGCCAGGATCTCCTTCAGCTCCTCGGGAGTCTTTTCCGAGTAGTCGTCGGAGAACAGGATGCCCATCTCCTGCTGGTTGCAGACAAAGCAGCTGGTCTGCTGCAAAAAGTCCCGGCGCTCCACAGCGATGCTCATGTTGGACACCACGGCGTATACGTCCTTGCCGTATTTTTTGGCGTACTGGAAAACCCGCTTGACGATCTCCTTGTCCATGTCGATTTCCAGGGCGATGCTGTCGGCATCCCGGAAGATCTCGTCCCCCTTTTCGTCCAGCAGGGCGATCAGAGGCCGCAGGTCCGGGCGCTTGCTGATGGCGGCGCACACGTCCCCCTGGTTGTCGAACACCGCCAGCCAGGTGCCCATGCCATCAGGGGTGGGCAGGACATAATCGGTGTTGACCTTGTGATTCTTCAGCTGGCGCACCACGTCGGCCCCCAGGCCGGTGTCGTCCACCAGGCTGACAAAGGTGGGACGCAGCTCCACGTTGGCGATGTCCTCCACCACGTTGCGGCTGACGCCGCCGGGGACCTGCTCCACCCGGCCCACATTGCGCCCGCCGGGGATATAGGTGGACGTGGGATATCCCTTGATGTCCACGAAAACGGCGCCCAGCACCACAATACCCATAAAAATGCCCTCCTGTGACTGTTTTCTCCATTATACAGCCGGGGGGGGCGTTTGGGCAAGCCTTTTTCGGCGCATTTGTCTTGACGGACCCCGGCCCCAGCGGCATAATAGAGGCAGTATAAAAAATTTTCCCCCTTTTCCGCGAAACCGCCGGGATTTTTTGACGGGATGACAGGCAGAAGCAACTCGAAAGGAGAATGTCACCATGGAGGACCGCGACATCGTGACCCTGTACTGGCAGCGGGATCAGGAGGCCATCCGTCAGACGGATCGGCAGTATGGCCGGTATCTGTCGTCCATCGCCTTCGGCATTCTGGCGGACCGGGAGGACAGCCGGGAGACCGTCAACGACACCTATCTGCGGGCCTGGGACTCCATGCCGCCCCACCGGCCCCAGGTGCTGGCCACCTATCTGGGCCGCATCACCCGGCAGCTGTCCATCGACCGGTGGCGGACCCGGGGCCGGGCCAAGCGGGGCGGGTCCCAATACGCCCTGTCCCTGGAGGAGCTGGGGGACTGCGTGTCCGGCGCTGCCACCCCGGAGGAGGCCCTGGACCTGGCGGAGCTGGGCCGGGCCATAGGCGACTATCTCCGGACGCTGCCGCTTCCCGCCCGCCGGGCGTTTCTCTGCCGCTATTACTATGCCGACTCCCTGGCGGAGACGGCCCGGGTCTGCGGCATCAGCGTACCGGCGGTCAAGAGTCAGCTGTACCGCACCCGCCAGGGGCTGCGGACCTATCTGGAAAAGGAGGGCTTTGACGTATGAACCCGGAACAGCTCAGCGATGCCATGAATGAATTGCCCCAGGAGCTTTTGGAGGAGACCCAGGCCGCCCGATCCCGGCGGAGGCTACGGTGGAAGCCGCTGGCCGCTGCGGCGGCGTGTCTGCTGCTGGCGGCGGGAGCCTGGGCGCTGGCAGGCCGCCCGGCGGAACCCGCCCCGGACCCGGAGCCCGGGGACCTGCCGGTGCTGACCATCGACAGGGACTACAGCGGTATGGGAGATTACCCGCTGTCGGCGGAGGAATTTGCCGCCTATGACGGCGGACCGTGGCAGGAGGGCATGGAGCTTGCCGCCCTGCCGGTGTTCCGCAACACCACCCGCGTGGACGTGACCAACGGCTTCCGCACCGGCGGCGGAGACTATGCACAGCTGCGGCGGACCATGGAGCGGCTAGCGGCAGCGGCGGGGGCGGACGTGGCCCAGGCCGCCGTGGAGGCCCGGGTGCCGGACGAGACGGTGCAGGCCGCCATGGAGGACGCCTGGGCCGGGGAGACCTGGCAGTGCGGCGTGACGTTTGCCGTCAGAGGGGGTCCCACGGAGCTGGCGCTGACGTGGGAGGATGTCACCGTGACCGTGGGGGAGAGTGGAGAGCTGTGGGTGAAGCTTTCCCGGTCGGAGCTGGCATCTCTGACCCCTGATGCTGCTGCGGCGTGGCTGCTGGAGCAGTATGGGGCCGTTTTCGGGGAACAGGCCCGGTACTTTATGGCCGCCCGGGACAGCGGCGGCTATTCCCTGTATTTCTACCGGCCGGAGGAGGACCTGACCCAGGGCATCCTTCAGCGCAGCATCCTGAAAACGTGGGTCCGGCTGTCCGGCGGCAGCTGTGAGCTCCGGCTGTATCGGCCGGAGCTGTCCGACGCCAACACGGTGGGAGCTTATCCGCTGGCGACTGTGGACCAGGCCCGGCAGCGGCTGGCGGCGGGGCAGCACCTGTCCGCCTGGGAGCCCTTCCCGGGGGAGGACCGGGTCAAGCGGGTGGACCTGCAATACCTGGCCCGGCAGACGGACCGGTACTTCATGCCCTACTATGTGTTCTGGGCGGAATGTGACGACGGGGAGCAGGGCGTGTGCTATCGCCCCTATTACGTTCCGGCGGTGGCGGATGCCTACATTGCCGGCATGCCCCAAAGCCCCACCGGGGCGGCATAAGCGCATATAAGGTGCGGGACTTACATCCCGCACCTTATATTTTACTCTCCCTTATACTTCCGCCGGGTGGCCAGGCCGCCCCGTATGTGCCGCTGGGCCTTGTTTTCGTCCAGCACCTCCTTCACCTGCAGATACAGCGCCCGGTTATAGGCCGGCAGCCGCTCGGACAGGTCCTTATGCACCGTGGACTTGCTGACGCCGAATTTCCCCGCCGCCGCACGCACCGTTGCCCGGTTTTCTATCAGGTAAAGGGCCAGCTGACAGGCCCGCTCCTCCATGTTCCCTTTGATAGCGCACCACTCCTAAGCCATACTATGCACCATCACTATATGCCCGGCTTCCCGGCGGCAGAACACCGGCTTTTCCCTTGTCACGGAAACCATTTTCTGGTATAATCATCCCCAGAAATCCACAGGAGGACATCCTTATGAAGAAAATTGCCGTCATCACCGGCGCATCCAGCGGCATGGGCCGCCGGTTCGCCGAAACCGTGGACAGCTTCGGCCGCTTCGATGAGGTATGGGTCATCGCCCGCCACCAGAAGGCCCTGAAGGAGCTGCGGGATCAGGTTCCCTATCCCATCCGCCCCCTGGCCCTGGACCTGACGGACCGGGGCAGCTTCCAGACCTATGCCGACGCCCTGGCGGAGGAGCCGGTGGAGGTGGGCCTTCTGGTAAACGCCAGCGGCTTCGGCAAGTTCCGGGCCGTGACGGACACGCCTCTGGAGACCAACCTGAACATGGTGGACCTGAACTGTCAGGCGGTGATGGCCCTGTGCCAGCTGACGGTTCCTTATATGCCCCGGGGCGGGCAGATCATCAATATTGCTTCGGTGGCGGCGTTCCAGCCCATCCCCTATATCAACGTGTACGGGGCCACCAAGGCCTTTGTGCTGAGCTTCAGCCGGGCTATGAACCGGGAGCTGCGGAGCCGGGGCGTCCGGGTCATGGCCCTGTGCCCCTTCTGGACCCGGACGGCCTTCTTTGACCGGGCCACCGGCGACGGCGGCGAATCCGTGGTGAAAAAATATGTGGCCATGTATGAGCCGGAGCAGCTGGTGCAGCGGGCCTGGCGGGACGCCAAGCGGGGCAAGGATGTGTCCCAGTACGGCTTTGTGGCCCGGTTCCAGGCGGGGCTGACGAAGCTGCTGCCCCACAGCCTGGTGATGGACGTCTGGATGCGGCAGCAAAAGCTGCAATAAAGCCTTGCAAAGCCCGGGGAAACGGCATATAATAATAAATTATCTGTACTACAAGGAGAGATCAAGATGGATCGCATGAAAATCGCAGCCATCTTTGCCGACCAGGAGCAACTGGGCGGCAAGGAGATCACCGTGTGCGGCTGGGCCCGCACCATCCGGGATATGAAGACCTTCGGCTTCATCGAGCTCAACGACGGCTCCTGCTTCCGCAATTTGCAGGTGGTCATGAGCGCCGATGAACTGCATAATTATAAGGAAATCGCGGGACAGAACGTGGGCGCGGCCCTGATCGTCCGGGGTGCCGTGGTGCTGACGCCGGAGGCCAAGCAGCCCCTGGAGCTGCGGGCTGCCGAGATCGCCGTGGAGGGCCGGTCCACGCCGGACTATCCCCTGCAGAAAAAGCGCCACAGCGTGGAATTCCTGCGGACCATCCAGCATCTGCGTCCCCGGACCAACCTGTTTTCCGCCACCTTCCGGGTTCGCAGCGCGGCGGCCTATGCCGTGCATGAGTTCTTCCAGAGCCGGGGCTTTGTGTATGTCCACACCCCCATCATCACCGGCTCCGACTGCGAGGGCGCAGGCGAGATGTTCCAGGTGACCACCCTGGACCTGAACAACGTGCCCAAGACCCCGGAGGGCCAGGTGGACTACAGCCAGGATTTCTTCGGCAAGAAAACCAGCCTCACCGTGTCCGGCCAGCTGAACGCCGAGAACTTCGCCATGGCCTTCGGCGATGTGTATACCTTCGGCCCCACCTTCCGGGCCGAGAACTCCAACACCCAGCGCCACGCCGCCGAGTTCTGGATGATCGAGCCGGAGATGGCCTTCTGCGACCTGGCCGGTGATATGGACGTTGCCGAGGCCATGATCAAGCACATCATCACCCGGGTGCTGGAGCGCTGCCCCGACGAGATCAACTTCTTCAACAGCTTCGTGGACAAGGGCCTCAAGGCCCGGCTGGAGCATGTGGCCACCTCCGATTTCGCCCGGGTCAGCTACACCGAGGCGGTGGAGATCCTGAAAAAGCACAACGACAGGTTCGAGTACCGGGTGGACTGGGGCACGGACCTGCAGACCGAGCACGAGCGGTATCTCACCGAGCAGATCTATCAGCGGCCGGTGTTCGTCACCGACTATCCCAAGGAGATCAAAGCCTTCTATATGCGCCTGAACGACGACGGCAAGACCGTGGCCGCGGCGGACTGCCTAGTGCCCGGCATCGGCGAGATCATCGGCGGCAGTCAGCGCGAGGAGCGGCTGGAGGTGCTGGAGGCCCGCATCCGGGAGCTGGGCATGAAGCCCGAGGACTACTGGTGGTACTGCGACCTGCGGCGCTACGGCAGCTGCCGCCATGCGGGCTTCGGCCTGGGCTTTGAACGCATGGTCATGTATCTGACGGGCGTCAGCAACATCCGGGATGTGGAGCTTCATCCCCGCACCGTGGGCAACGCCGAATTCTGAGAAATACACAAAAATAGAGGCTCCCCCAGCCGGGGGAGCCTCTATTTTAAACTGTCCAAAAAGGGTGAAACCCTTTTTGGACAAAAGGCTTGCAGTCTGCTGCGCGCATAATTGGTTCGCCGATGGCGAACCAATTCCACACTTGCAGCCTGAGCAGAATTTTCGGCCAGGTACACGCCCCGGCCGAAAATGATTTCATTTGCTTTGCCGCCTGCGGGCGGCAAACTCTGCGAGGCATCTTTGGATTCTGTGAGGGCAGGTCACTGCTCCTTGGAGATGTCCATGCCGAAATACTTCACGGACAGCCGGGACAGGGTGCCGTCGGCGTCCATCTGGGCCAGGGCATCGCTGATGGCGGAATAGTCCCGCTGCTCCGCCGGGGCCTCCAAAAACCCCAGCACCTGCCGCATCTCCTGCCGGTTTCCGCCGCCGATGACGGAGGAGCCCATGCCAATGACGCTGATCCTCTCCCCGCCGTGGGGCAGTGCGCGATATTCCGTGTGTATTCTCCTCGTTTTGTTATATTTCTCAGTCCAGGGCGTCCCGGCTTTCGAACACGTCCCGGATGGAGCCATTGCGGTCGATCTCCGGCTCCGGGGCCGGGGCCTTGGCCATTTTCAGCTCCTGCCACTTGGCCTTGTCGATCAGCAGCTGCCGGGGCTTGGAGCCCTCGAAGGGGCCCACATAGCCCCGCTCCTCCATCTGGTCCACCAGCCGGGCCGCCCGGGCATAGCCCAGCTTCAGCCGCCGCTGCAGCATGGACACGGAGGCCTGCCCCGTTTCCAGCACCACATCCACGGCGGCGCTGAGCAGCTCGTCGTCGGGACTCTCCCCGGCGGGCTCCGGCGCACCGGCGGACTTGCCGCCGCCCTTTTCCTTCTCCTTCACCGCCTGCTCGATCTTGTCCATGACGTCCTGGGAATACTCCGCCTCGCCGCTCTGCTTCACATAGTCCACCACCCGCTCGATCTCCTCCGGGGTGATGAAGCAGCCCTGGACCCGGGTGGGCTTTCCGGCCCCCAGGGGGGCATACAGCATGTCGCCCTTGCCCACCAGCTTCTCCGCGCCAGTGGTGTCCAGAATGATCCGGGACTCCAGCGACGAGGCCACGGCGAAGGCAATGCGGCTGGGGATATTGGCCTTCATCAGGCCGGTGATCACGTCGGAGGAGGGCCGCTGGGTGGCGATGACCAGGTGCATCCCGGCGGCGCGGCCCATCTGGGCCACCCGGCAGATGGATTCCTCCACCTCCTTGGCCGCCACCAGCATCAGGTCCGCCAGCTCGTCGATGACCACCACCACGGTGGGCATTTTCTTCAGCTCCTCATTGCGCTGGGCCAGGGCGTTGAACCCGGCCAGGTCCTTTACCCCGTTTTCCGAGAACAGCTTATAGCGCTTCATCATCTCATACACCGCCCACTGCAGGGCCCCGGCGGCCTTTTTGGGGTCCGTCACCACGGGGATCAGCAGGTGCGGGATGCCGTTGTAGGGGGCCAGCTCCACCATCTTCGGGTCCACCATGATGAAGCGGACCTCCTCCGGGGTGGACTTGTACAGCAGGCTCACGATCAGCGAGTTGGTGCACACGGACTTACCGGAGCCGGTGGTGCCGGCGATCAGCACATGGGGCAGTCTCGCGATGTCCCCCACGATGGCGTTGCCGCCGATGTCCTTGCCCACGGCGAAGGCCACCCGGGACTTATGCTCGGCAAAGGCCCGGGAGTCGATGACGTCCCGGATGCGCACCGCCGTCACCACCCGGTTGGGCACCTCGATGCCCACCACGGAGCTTTTGTTGGGGATGGGCGCAATGCGCACGCCGCCGCTGCCCAGGGCCAGGGCGATGTCGTCGGCCAGGTTGGTGAGCTTGGACAGCTTCACACCCTGGTCCAGGGTGAACTCATACCGGGTGACGCTGGGTCCGTGGACCACGTCGCCGGGCTTGGCGTCCACGCCGAAGCTGGTGATGGTCTGGGCCAGGCGGCGGGAGTTGTTCCGCAGCTCCGCCCCCACCTCGGTATAGTTGTCGTCGCTGTTCTGGTCCAACAGGGTCACCGGGGGATACTGATACGCCTCCTCCGGCTCCGCCAGCTCCTCCTCGATGGCCTGGCTCACCTCCTGGGCGTGCTGCTCCACCTCCCGGGCGGCGGATTCCTGGCTCCGGCGGGACTTTTTCTCCGGCTGAGGGGCGGGCTCCGGCTCCGGCTGGGCCGTGGGCTGCGGCTCCGGCGCAGGCTCCGGCTCCTGGGGCCGCAGCACCTGGTCCGGGGTCATCACGTCCTCCCCTCTGCGAGAGAAGAAGCCCTTCCCCTTCTTCCGGGGCAGAGGTTCATCGGGAATCTCCTGGGGCTCAGGTTTGGGCTCCGGCTTGGGTTCGGGCTTGGGCTGCACCGGCTCATCGTCCAGGGGCACGTCCACAGGCACACGCTGCCGCCGGGGCTTTTCCGGCCGGGCCGGGCGCTCCGGCTCCGGCTCATAGGGGACCCGGTCACGGGCCCGCTGCACCAGCTCCCGGGGGGACACCCGCAGCGCCGCGAATACCGCCGCCGCCAGCAGCAGAAGCAGCACGATCACGGACACCACCGTGCCCACCAGCCGCTTCATGCCCATGGCCAGTCCACCGGCCAGTGCGCCGCCGCTTTGCAGCAGCAGGCCGCTGGCCCACAGGCTCTTCATGGCCGGGGCCAGGCCGGTGACAGCCTCTCCCCTATACAAAAACAGGTGCAGGATGGCCCCCAGCAGCACCGGCAGCACCAGCTGCAGCACCGGCAGGCGCAATTCCGAAAACTGCACACGTTGCAGTACTTACTGAAAAAGAGCATTTTGATATTAAAGAGTACCCGATTCCGGCAATTGGCGATGACGACATCCTTGTTAAAGTAGAAGGCTGCGGCGTTTGCGGTACTGATGCTCACGAATTCAAGAGAGACCCATTCAACCTGATCCCGGTTGCACTTGGACATGAGGGAACTGGTGAGATCGTTGCCATGGGTAAAAATGTTAAGACTGATACAGCTGGAAAACCGGTTAAGATCGGTGACAAAGTCGTTACCTGTATGATCTTCAAGGATGATCCTGAAATCACAATGTTCGACTTAAACAAGAAAAACGTTGGAGGAGCTGACGTATACGGACTTCTTCCAGATGATGACATTCATCTTAACGGATGGTTCTCTGATTACATCTTTATCAGAGGTGGAGAGTTTGGAAGCACATTCTTCAACGTAAGTGATCTGGATCTGGATTCCCGTATCCTGATCGAGCCATGTGCAGTACTTGTACATGCAGTAGAAAGAGCTAAGACAACAG
>OHPR01000855.1_pt1 | contig 10467 bp, 9 predicted proteins | sample 1577761 | NCBI WGS metagenome assembly OHPR01 (sample SAMEA3879537, study PRJEB24766) | human gut metagenome | biome: human-associated habitat; feature: feces | place: USA | collected 1985/1987 | reverse complement strand
ACAGACGAAAATCAGCAATGGCAGGAATTGGCACAGAAATTAAACAGCGAGAACCGGCTATTGCAGAAACAGAACAGCGAATTACTGAACTTGAACAGCAATTAGAGAAAGGAAGGTTGATTGATGAACGAATTAAGAAACTCAAAGAGCGACGATCAACTGGAAGAGTTGCTTCTGCTGACAGAGCAGATGCAGGAAGAACTCGACCAGAAAGACAGGACTATCCGGGAACTGAAAATGCAGCTCGACGAATCGCTGACCTTGAACGAGAGGTTAAACAGCGAGAACAGAGCAGGGAACATTCAAGCCTTAAAGAACGACTTGAGGAAAACAAAAGAATTATTGCAGAGCGAGAAAGAGAAAACGCTCACCGCAAAGGACATGATAAAGGAATGTCGCGATAAGCTAAGACAGACAGAACAGGAACGGGATTATGCACTCTCCCATCAGAAAAAAGTAGAGATACCGGTTGAAAAGTCGGTGCTCTATCAAAAGTGCAGGAATTGTAACCAGACAGCTTATCTGAAAGCGAAGGAAAGGTATGATACGCAGAGAGAAAAAATGGCAGGCAGATATAAAGCAAAAACAGCTATGTATGAAGCATTGATGTTTCTGCTGATATGGTATTCCGCATCAACTACTCTTTTTCAGATGATACAGTCAAAGGTATTTATTTCTGATTGCAGAATATTCTTTGGTGCAATCGGAACTTTCACACAGACTATTGCTGGCTGGATTGCACTGATAGGAAAGAATGTGGCACAGATTAGTAATGGAATATCCAATCCTGTCATTGCCGGAATTATATACTGGCTGATAAGAATATTGATTTGCGGTGGATGTCTGGTGGGTGCGGGAATACTTGTAGCGTTTATAGGGATAAAGATTGCAGGGCTATATAAGAAATACTGTTGGGATATGATTACCATACTGGTAACACTTATAAGCCTGGAAATAGCAATCTACTTTGGAGATTGGATAAAGACAGTCTTGCCGATCAATATGCTATTTCTCTTATTATTGGTGCAACTGGTATATGTTGGAATTAGGTGGTATGTAAAAGGATGGCAAGAAGCCAGAGGATATCATTAAAACAAAAATACCGATATTTTATTGGTACTATATGCCTTTACTTTCGTGCTAATATATATTATCATATTAGCATGAAAGGAGAATGCGTATGACTCAATTTGAACAATTAGATTTATTGCTGAATGAATATGGAGGAATAATTCAGACCTTTCAAGTTATAGATAATGGAATTAGTAAGCCTGTATTTTATTCTTATGTAAAAGAACGAGGATTGGACCAAGCTGCTCATGGTGTGTATGTATCACCAGATACATGGACAGATGCGATGTATATTTTGCATTTACGTTGTAGTCAGGCTGTGTTTTCTCATGAAACTGCATTGTTTTTCCACGATTTAACAAACAGAGAGCCTTTGAAATATACTATAACTGTAAGAACCGGGTATAATCCGAGCCGTTTGCAGGAAGACGGTTTTCAAGTGTATACAGTTAAAAAGGATTTACATGAAACAGGGATTACGATTATGCAGACACCATTTGGGCATTCAGTTCCGGTTTATGATATGGAGAGGACAATTTGTGATCTGCTTCGCAGCAGGAACAATATAGAAATGCAGGTCTTTCAGGATGCCTTAAAGCAATATGCCAGACGCAAAGATAAAAATTTGAGGACACTTATGAAATATGCATCCATGTTTCATGTTGAAAAGATATTAAGACCATATTTGGAGGTATTACTTTAGATGATAACAACAGCAAGGCAAATATCTTATAACGATAACGAAAGGACTATAATTCATGAGCAGAATACTTTTGTTGGAAGATGACACAATGATTGCTTCGGGGATTCTGTATGCACTTGAGTCAGAAGGTTATGAAACAAATCATGCCACACGTATAAAAGATGCCAGAAGTTTAATTGAACATTATAAGTTTGACCTGGCAATTATAGATATGCAGCTTCCGGATGGAACTGGATTTGATGTAAGTGAGATATTAAAAAACAATGGTGCCTGACACAATAAATCACAGCTTCCTGTAAAAGCGCAATCGAAAACAGTTGCAAATTGAAAGTGCAATCCAATATGGTTGCGAATAGAGTCATAAAATGTGAATTACATTGAAATTGATGTCTGAATATGATAGAATTTGGCACATGGAACTCACACGACAGGAATGGTAACGGTAGTCATGGCAATCGGCTTTATCTGCGTGAAGAATGTACCAATCGGAAGAATCTGTATCGCAGTTGTGTGGGTATGCCACCTGTTATACTTCTTCTTAAGAGTTAAGACAGAAAAGCCTGAAGCTGAAATGGCAGAAAGCGTAGAGTAAGATGGACAAAGTAGAAAAGAAACGGCAGAAAGAACAGTATGTCGTGGAAGAGATGATCCGGCTGTATTGCCGAAAAAAACATCCGAAAGAAAAAAGACAGGAAGGGCAGATGTGTCCTGACTGTCAAAAACTTTCGGATTATGCAAAACAAAGAAGTCAAAAGTGTCCATTCATGGAAGAAAAGACGTTTTGTGCGAATTGTAAGGTACATTGTTATAAGCCGGAGATGAGAGAACAGATCAGGCAGGTTATGCGGTTTTCAGGACCAAGGATGCTGTTGTATCATCCGGTGCTTGCTATCTGGCATCTGGTGTGTAGCAACAAAGAGAAGAAAAAGTAAGGAGTTACTTATGATTAAAACAAGACTGGTGGGGCTGTTGTCCCACGCAAAAAGTATATCGTGTATACGATTTTGTGGCAGTGGGCAGCCCTCCTGTCGCAGGTATTGGCAGTCTTTTCTATCGCAGATTTACTGGAACGGGTAGTATACCGGGCAGTAACCGTACCGATCATTGAGCGGACAATACTGATTTTAGTTCTGGTTGTGGTGATCCGATTTATCTGTGAACGGATGGGAGCAAGGTCTTCCTATCTGGCGTGTGTGGATGTAAAGCGGATTCTGCGTGAAAAGATTTATGAGAAAATGTTAAAGCTGGGAGCTTCCTACAGTGAGCAGGTATCCTCTTCGGAGGTCGTACAGGTGTCAACTGAGGGTGTGGAGCAGTTGGAAACATACTTTGGAAAATATCTTCCACAATTATTTTACAGCCTGATCGCACCACTGACCTTATTTATCATTCTTTGCAGAGTGAGCCTGAAAGCGAGTGTGATCCTGCTGATTTGTGTACCGCTGATCCCGATTTCTATCGTGGTGGTACAGAAGATTGCAAAGAAATTACTGAATAAGTATTGGAGCATCTATACTGGACTGGGAGATTCGTTCCTTGAGAATTTACAGGGACTTACCACATTGAAGATTTATCAGGCAGACCAGCAGAAAGCAGACGAGATGGATGTGGAATCCCAGAACTTTCGTAAGATTACGATGAAGGTGCTGACCATGCAGCTCAATTCAACCAGCGTGATGGATATTGTGGCGTATGGTGGAGCTGCGATCGGTATGGCGGTTGCGGTATCTGAATTCTTAAAAGGAAATATCAGTGTGGCAGGAACGTTATGTATCGTTCTGCTTGCCAGCGAGTTTTTCCTGCCGCTCAGACTGCTTGGTTCATTCTTCCATATCGCAATGAATGGTATGGCAGCGAGTGATAAGATTTTCAAAATTTTAGATTTGCCGGAACCACAGGCTGGAGAAAAAACACTGCCGGATGGAGCGTTAGATGTTACATTAAAAGATGTGCACTTTTCTTATGAAGAGGACAGAGAGATTTTAAAAGGAATAGGCTTAAATCTTCCGGCAGGAAGTTTTGTATCACTGGTTGGTGAATCCGGATGTGGTAAGAGTACGATTGCCGGAATCCTTGCAGCAAAGAACCGGGGATATAACGGAGAAATCATCATCGGTGGCGTACCGCTTAATGAAGTGAATGAAACCAATCTGATGCAGAGGGTTGTTCTGGTTCGCCATAACAGCTACCTGTTCAAAGGTACAGTAGAAGAAAATCTGAAGATGGCAAAACCGGACGCAACGAAAGAAGAGATGGAAGCTGTCCTTCAGAAAGTGAATCTCTTAGGGTTCTTACAAACACAGGATGGCTTGCAGACACAGTTGTTGGAAAAAGCAAGCAACCTGTCCGGCGGTCAGTGTCAGAGACTGGTAATTGCCAGAGCATTGCTTCGGACAGACAGTGCGGTTTATATTTTTGATGAAGCTGCATCCAATATCGATGTAGAAAGTGAAGAACTAATCATGAATGTGATTCACGAACTGGCAAAGACAAAGACGGTACTTCTGATCTCCCACAGACTGGCAAATGTCGTGAAGTCTGACAAGATCTATTTCTTAAAAGACGGAGAAATCAAAGAAAGCGGAAAGCATGACGAACTGATGAGCCAGAATGGTGCGTACAGACATCTGTATGAAAGCCAGATGGCACTGGAAAACTATGGAAAAGGAGGAATGGCATAATGAGTGAAAATACGAATACAACAAAACGCAGAAGTGCCATCCAGATCATGGGAAGTCTGATTGGTCTGGTAAAACCCTTGCTCCATATCATGCTGGCAGCAATCATCCTTGGAACATTGGGTTATTTATGTGCAATCTTCCTGACGATACTGGCAGGACAGGTTATCATGCATGGTCTTCTGACAGGAGTAGCCGGAATGAGTGTTCCGGTGGACAATATGTGGCGGGTATTTACTCCAGTAAAAACGATTATTACAGTCATGATCGTAATTGCAGTGCTTCGTGGAATCCTGCATTATGTGGAACAGTATTGTAATCATTTTATCGCATTTAAGTTGTTGGCAATCATCCGTCACAAAGTGTTTGCGGCACTGAGAAAGCTCTGCCCTGCAAAATTGGAAGGACGGGATAAGGGAAATCTGATCTCGATTATTACAACCGATATCGAATTACTGGAAGTGTTCTATGCACATACCATTTCTCCGATTGCGATTGCAACGCTGACCTCAATTATTATGGTGATTTTTATCGGAAGATATCACTGGCTGGCAGGAGTGATTGCTCTGGTAGCTTATCTGATTGTCGGTGTTGTCATCCCGATGTGGAATGGAAAACGTGGAAGCCAGAAGGGAATGGAATTTCGGACAAACTTCGGAGAACTGAACAGTTTTGTTCTGGATTCTTTACGTGGACTGGACGAGACCATCCAGTACGGACAGGGTGAAAAGAGAAAAGAGCAGATGTCTGAGCATTCCAAAAATCTTGCAGGAATGCAGGAGTCATTAAGCAAAATGGAAGGCTCACAGCGTTCATTTACGAACATGGTTATCCTGCTTGCATCTTTTGGAATGCTTGCACTGACGATCTGGCTGTACGACAAAGGTGCGATGGGATTCGAGGGAATCTTAACCTGCACCATCGCAATGATGGGTTCTTTCGGACCGGTAGTAGCATTATCAAGCCTTTCCAATAACCTGAACCAGACACTGGCAAGTGGTGAGCGTGTTCTTTCTCTTCTGGAAGAGACACCGCTTGTGGAAGAAATTCCGGGTGACGTGGAAACTTCCGGTGCAGAGAGCATGGAACATGAATTTACAGGAGCAGAGGCAGAGCATGTAACATTTGCTTATGATAATGAGGTTATTTTAGATAACTATTCACTGAAATTACAGCCGGGTAAAATCACAGGGATTCATGGTGCGAGCGGCTCCGGAAAATCTACGCTCTTAAAACTGCTGATGCGGTTCTGGGATGTGCAGGATGGAAGTGTATCGGTAGACGGTACAGATGTCCGCAAGATTCCGACCAAGCATTTGAGAGATATGGAAAGTTATGTCACACAGGAAACGCACCTGTTCCATGATTCGATTGCAAACAATATCGCAATCGCAAAGCCGGGAGCATCCAGAGAAGAGATTATGGAAGCTGCAAAGAAAGCGTCTATCCACGATTTCATAATGACACTTCCGAAAGGATATGATACAGAAGTCGGAGAACTGGGTGATACGCTGTCCGGTGGTGAAAAACAGAGAATCGGAATTGCAAGAGCATTTCTCCATGAATGCCCTCTGATCCTGCTCGATGAGCCTACATCGAACCTCGACTCTTTAAACGAGGGAATCATTTTAAAATCATTGAAAGAATCGGCCAAGAAGAAAACGGTTGTCCTGGTATCCCACAGAGTATCCACAATGAACGTGGCCGATGTAGTATATGAAATGGAGAACGGCAGAATTTCTTAATAAATTCTTAGAACTGATAGGGTATCTCCAGAAACTGCAAATCATGATGCATGCCGGATGGAACATACAATCAGCGAAGAATCTTTCCAGAAGATTCAGGAACTGGTGAAGAAGATAAAAAAGAAGATTCATCAAAGGAACAAATGGAAAAACAATGGCAATGCCATTAAGTCAGTTGTTCGAAGTTTTGTTCGATAGCTCAGTTGTTGTCAAATATCCGATATTTTGAACTCAAAAAGCCAAAAACAGGTATGCCAAAAAGACAGATGCTGTCCATCTGCCAAAAAGAAGGATATTCAGTTGCAGAACTTACCGATATCCAAAATGAATTGCGCTGATTCCACGGAGAGGCCGTTGAAACTGCCGGAACCTGTCTTTCACTGCGTGGACATATTTCATCATCAGCCGGATAATATCGATGTGCCTTCCAGAATCCCTGCGCATGAAGAACTTTCTGGCTGTTTTTAATGCTGAAGAAAAGTCAAGTTCATAGAGATACTTGTTGCTGCCATCCCGTTTCTTTTTCAGGTTTTCTTCTGCCGCTTCGTTTGCGATAAAAATGCCGAAATTGCATTGGAACAATTGGTGCCTGACACAATAAACTTGCAATAGGCTGCTTTTTTCTGTTGAGCAAGAAGTATCTTTTAATTCATATTTAGGTGGTTTGTCAATAGCAATAATATTTAATGCATAATCTGATTTAAGAGTGAATTTCAAATTTTAGATTTTCAATAATCATGGGATAAAAATAACAGGGAGGATTATAGTTTTCGGAATAAAGCCGATATATAATATTAGAAACAATAAATAATAAAGAACGGATTCAGAGAAGGAGGACAAAGGATATGTCAATGAATGTGAATACAACGGGTACTGTTTATGGAAGTTATCAGAATACCTACAAGGCAGGTACAGTAGATAAGAAAAAAGAAACAGCGAAAACAACAGAAAATGATAAGGTCAAGAAAAATGTGACAGAAAGTATAGCCGAAAAAAATCTAAGTAAAGAGGCACAAAAAATGCTTAAAGATATGCGTGGCTCAAGAACAGATATGGACTTTATGGTTGCAGATTTTGAAAATGGTGATAATGCTAAAGATATTTTAGCACAAAGTGATAAAGAGTTTACGGTTATTTTCTCAAAGGAAGAAATGGAGAAGATGGCATCCGATCCCAAATATTATGCTGAAAAGATGCATAGTATTGAAGGTGCTTTGCGTATGTCGGATGAAATCAATGCTCAGTTTGGATTTGAAAGAGCATTTGGTAAGACAAACGGAATAGAAAACAGTGCAGATACTGATACAAAAATAACAAAGTTTGGTATTTCTTTTAATAGTGATGGAACTACAACATTCTTTGCTCAATTAGAAAAAACATCAGCTAGTCAGAAAGAATATCTTGAAAAAATTCAGGAAAAGAAAGCTGCGGAGAAGAAAGAGGCGAAGAAAAAGGAACAATTAAAGCAAATTGAAGTAAAAAAAGCTACTGTTCAAGCAAATTCAAAAGATGAACTTTTGGATAAAATTAAAAATATTGAATGGAATTCTATCAAACCAGAGGATAATAAAATCGGTGGAAGATTTGATTTTTCAATTTAGTATATTTAGATGGGGATGATTACATAAAGTATGGAGGTAGATTCATTATGAGAAAACGTTTTTTTTCTATTATTGTATGTGTTGTCATGCTTTTTACAATGAATGTCACAGCTTTTGCGGCAGAAACTCAGGAAAATTATTCGGAGACGGAGAAAACAATGACATTTGAAATAACTCCGACAGCATTAACTTCTGGATCATCACGACATTCTGTTGGAATGTTAAATTCCTTTTTTGGAACAAATGATACAGTGGCAACTTCCGCTCTTGGTTCTTTTACAATCAGCAGCACATCTGTTCCGTCAGGCTCCACAATCAGTAAAATAGTGGTTACATCCACAAAAAGTAGTGGAAGTAGTGGAAACATCGAATTATTTGTTGCTAAAGATGAGGATAATGGAGATGGCTAAAGATGAGGATAATGGAGATGGCACATTTGACAGATATACAGACAGCAAAAGTTGGAATAGTTCTCTTACTTTTGCAGATTTTGGCAATTATAATTTAAGCCCTGTTGGAAATTATTATGTTCAATTTGAATCTACAAGGTATTCAACGGGAACTGTTGCAGCAGCAACATTAAAAAATATTTATGTCACAGTATACTATCATTAAAATTTTATAATCCCCATTCTAAACAAGCAAAGATGTTGTTATTCAGTTAGCAGCATCTTTGCTTTTAATTGTATAATTGATATGACTATTGAGTTAGAATGACATTGATAGCGATAGAAAGCTATATATTACAGAAGCAGACTTTGATAAAAAAGCATTTGAGAGATTATATAAATTGAATATTATATAATCAGAGGTATATAGAACATGCACAGAGACACTATATTTCAATATGAAACAATGGTGCCTGACACAATAAAAACGCATAGCCAAACTTCGCTCGGTATAACTGCCTGATTGTGTCGAAATTCGTATTTTATCAATTATATCTGATAAAACTGGATTTGCGGTATTGAAAATCAGTTATAGCCGTGGTACCATATAGACAGTTTCAGAAGGGAGGCTGGTCTACATGATTAAACGAGAAATTTATATGAGCCGTATCCGTCCTTTTATCGGAAATGAGCTGATAAAGGTTCTGACAGGGATTCGCCGTAGTGGAAAATCTGTCATGCTGAGCCTGATCCAAGAGGAACTTGCCCAAAACGGGGTCCAACCAGAACAGTTTATTTCCCTGAATTTTGAGAACATGAGCAATGCACACCTTTGTACGGCTGTTGCATTGCATGATGAAATCCTTCGCAGAACAAAAGAAATCAGCGGCAAGGTTTATCTGTTCTTCGACGAAATCCAAGAGGTGGCTGATTGGGAAAAATGTATCAACTCTTTCCGGGTGGAGCTGGATTGTGATATATACATTACCGGTTCCAACGCCAAGCTGCTTTCCGGTGAGCTTGCCACTTATCTTGCCGGACGGTATGTGGAGTTCGTGATTTACCCGTTTTCATTCAGAGAGTTTATGGAGCTGTATCACACCGTTTACGAAGGTGCAGACGAAAGACAATGCTTTACAAAATATCTGACGCTGGGAGGAATGCCCTATTTGAGCAACCTTCGCTACGACGATGCCGCCAGTCGTCAGTATTTGTGGGACTTGTTCAACTCCGTAGAGCTGAAAGATATTATCAAGCGAAACAATATCCGTGATGTGGATATGCTGGAGAGAATTATTGCTTATATAACTTCCAACATCGGCACTACCTTTTCTTCCACAGCCATTTCCAAGTATCTGAAAAGTGAAGGGCGCTCCGTTTCACCAGAAACGGTACTGAACTACATCAAAGCCTGCACGGACGCATTCCTGTTTTATCAGGTGAAGCGCCAAGACCTCCAGGGAAAGAAAATCCTGACCGTCAACGAGAAATACTATGTTGCAGATCATGGTGTCCGGGAAGCCGTGTACGGTGGCAACATGAAGGACATTAACCTTGTCCTTGAAAATGTTGTCTACATGGAGCTGCTGCGCCGTGGTTATTCTGTGACTGTTGGGAAAGTCTCTGACAAGGAGATTGACTTCGTATGTGAAGATCATGGGAAAAAGCTGTATGTTCAGGTTTCCTATCTACTTGCCTCGGAGGAAACCATCCAGCGTGAGTTTGGGGCGTTTGCCGGTGTTCGTGACAATTTCCCGAAATACGTTGTAACGATGGACGAACTGGATATGAGCCGAGATGGAATCAAACACCGCAATATTCGTGACTTCCTGCTGGCAGAGGAATGGAACTGAAATGTTCTTCTTTCACCAGAAGATATGCAGAAGTTCTTCCAATGCCGAGAATGAAAAAACAATGGTGCCTGACACAATAAATATTATGATATGTCTGTATTTAACCGCTGTATAGAAACCGGGAATGTTCTCTTAATACTGGAATGTTGGCAGGATGTCCACCCGGCGCTTGTCAGTATCCCAGTGAAATGGGAATACAGCTCGCCGTATGGACTTTTGTATGCTCTGAATCCGCCGGATGATGTTATGCAGTTTGAAAACAATGGTGCCTGACACAATAAATATTGTATAAATGTCAATGCTGTTGTGGTACATGTTGTATTCTGCGTAAATGGTATTCATGTTGTGTCTCCTTTAAACCAATAAAAATATAGAAGCATTTCAATCAGTTCACAATGTCACTTTTATTTTGTGTTATACTGTTTTA
>OHPR01000848.1_pt1 | contig 10506 bp, 13 predicted proteins | sample 1577761 | NCBI WGS metagenome assembly OHPR01 (sample SAMEA3879537, study PRJEB24766) | human gut metagenome | biome: human-associated habitat; feature: feces | place: USA | collected 1985/1987 | reverse complement strand
CGGACATTGCCTCGACATTTGTTTCTCCGGTTGTCATATTAGTCTTTTTGTTTTTATTTGTCAAGAACTAATTTTAATTTTATGTAAGACAGCTTTACGCTGTCATTTTTTGTTGTAGCGCTGTAGCGTCATTTATATTAATTTTTCCGTTATCATCTAAATCTGCCGAATATAACACAAATTTTTCTTCATCAGAACATTCTGTTTTAATAATATCCGCACTCAAATTCTGCACTGTTTTAACATCGTTATCGTTAATTTTACCGTCGGCATTTACATCGCACTCTTTCAGCATAAATCCTGTTCCCACAATCACAAAATCCGTATTGCCGTCATCAAGCATTTTTTGCACTACGGTTTTTTTAGCCTTAAAAGTGTATGCGCCTACCGTTGAAAACCTGAGTTTATTCTGTGAAATTTCATTTTTATAATTACTGAAAAACTCGTCCGACTTGCCGTTTACAATACCTTTTTTCTCAAGATATGCGTTAAGATTACCGATTATCTGTGTACAATATGCGGGGTCTGCGGTTATTTTTTCCGTATCAATATCATTTGCAATATAAAACATTGATAAATAAAACATTATTTTCGGACTGCTTAAATCAAGACCGCAATATACAATTGCGTCTACAGTATCTTCGTCATTATAATTTTTCAGAGCGGTCCTTGAACATCCGTTCATAAGTGTAAAGTATTCTTTGGCATTTTCAAGTGAAAAATCTGCCTTTGAAGTTGCAGATACGCATATCATACCGGAAATCATTATTGAAACAGCAAGTGCCGTACAGGTAAATTTTTTTAACATAAAAAGCACCTCCTGAGTTAGTATAACTCAAAAAAGGCGCTTTAACACACTTATTATTTACTTTTCCTTTTAACTTTCCGTTTTATCAGTGAAACTAACTTTTTAAATGAAAATTTCTTTATAGTGTCGTGATAAACATAATTTATTTCAGCACATATCATTAACAGCAGCATTAAAAAATACAGCAAAACCATTATGATAGCAAGACCTGTGATTACGCCGTAAACAGAAAAACCGTTAAAACTTTTTACATATATTGAGATTCCGAGAGCCAATACAAACCACGAAATTGTACACAAAACCGCACCCGGAAGTTGAGATTTAAAATTATATTCCTTTTTCTGCTCTTTGGAAATACACGGGAAATTCCTGTATATAGACGCAAAAGTAAAAGTCAGAATTAAAAATACAAGTAAATATCTTGATCTGAAAATTGCTGTAATTATGTTTGGTAAACTGCTTATAAACGGTTGGATCCAATCGTCAAGATATGAACCGAGAGCAATTATTACCAACGACGCAGACATTAATATAAAGAAAATAACAGTATAAAACATTGCACGAAAGCGCAAAACTATCCACATACGGTTTTCATATGCATCATAAACTCTGTTAAGTCCGTTAGTGATTGCATGTATTCCCTGCGATGCAGACCACAATGTAACCACAATTGAAACAAAAGAAATTCCGATAGTATTCTGATATGTTTCGGTTAAAAAATACTTTATCTGTGTAAGAAATACATCTGTAAATACACTTTGCAGCGCCTGTTCAATAAACGAAGTCGATATATGCAAGCCTTGCAGAATCGACAAACAAAACGCTAACAAAGGAACAGATGAAAGCACAATAAAAAAAGCAGACTGTCCGGCTATGGCAAAAATATTATCGTGAATACATTTGCTTATTATAGGATCATATTTTTTCATTATTTTATCATAAAAAGCAAAAGCTTTTTTTACTGCTTTCATAGCAAATCTCCTGTTTTATGAGTAGATATAATGTAATGTATTTATATGACACTTAGGACTGATTTAATCTGATTTAAAAAAATTATCGAGCCATAATCACGCTATCGGTTTTAAGTTCTACTATGTTATTGATTTTTTCGTCATCTTTTAGAGGTACTTCAATAAGCATAAGACAAACGCCCTTTGATTGATTGCTGTCCTTTGATTTCTGATATTGAACACACGGAACCTGCGAACTGATTGCATAGCTAAGTCCCCTAAAGCTGACTCTGTCTGCCGACGATTCAAGCTCAACAGGAGCAACATAAAGGCAATTGCTGTTAAAAAATCCGTCACTGTAGTTGCGGCTGAAATTAAGCAATTCACTCATATTTACCGAACCTTTGTAAGAGCTGCAAAAATTTTCATACTCGCTCATACTGTATATTCCTTTTGTGCCGTATGACGGGAGCTTTGAAAAGTTTGTTACATTAACAGACTCTGTGTAGTAAAAATGAGCCATATCATTATTGCTCACATCATTATAATAACCATCGGAAGAAAGATAGACATATCTTACCGTAAATATTGATGTATTTATACTCAAAAAACCTGCCGCAACAAGCATTACAAGCGGCAGAGCGGCAAAAGTAACTCTTTCTTTTATTTTTGCCTTAACAAAAAGCAGAATATACAAAATCAGTACAAATGATATGCCTGCAATGACATACATATAAAACGGCTGTTTGTATACATACATCATAAATTCGGAAAAACCAAACAGCAATTCCGCTATTATCAGAACCGCTAAATCAACCGAACGCAAGTCAATTGACATTTTTCTGTATCCATGTACTGTGGCGGCAACAATTATTAATGTAAGAGCCTCAAGAATTACGCCGAGCAAACCGACATACTCCGAACTTTTAAGCATTAACTGAACCGTAACAAAAAACATAGTTTCGACTATTGCAAGTACCAACAGTACAAAAGAAAGCACCGTAAGTCTGTGATTACTGCGAATACGCTTTATCTGCTCCTGATACTGCTGCATTTCTTTTCCGCTAAACGGAAATCTGTCAGTAGTATCTCCATAAAAACTAAATCCTCTCATTTTTTCACCTTTCAAAACTTCATAAAATATTTATCAACAAACGACAATTTCATATTATCATTTGCCATATCATATTATCATTTGCAATATAAATTATATACAATTTTGCTTATAAATTCAAGTATAATTGCTATTAAATATATTTTTCTTGATAATTTGACAAAAAGCCTCTATTGTGATAACATATTAGTCAAGCAGTTCGTAACCATCCTGCTCGAGCAATTAACCAAAAGGGGCTTGCTCAATCAAAACTAAGGAGGAAAGGCATAGGACTTACTGTGTCCGTACACCCCCTGTGGGTGTTTTTTTATGCCAAATTTATGGAAAGGTACAGTATAATTCACGAAAAAAACAGTCGTGAAATTGTCCTTCTGCGTGGCAGTGGGTGTGTTTATACCAAATGCACATTCTGCGACTATTACAGTGACAGCTGTAAAAATGAAGAAGAAAATTTCAGGCTGAACAGCAAGGTGCTTGAAAATGTAACAGGCATCTTTCAAAACCTTGAAGTAATAAACTCGGGGTCGGTGTTTGAACTTGACAAAAATACCGTCGAGCTTATAAAAAAGGTTTGTAAACAAAAGAATATCCACACAATTCATTTTGAGTCGCACTATCTTTACAACAACAGAATTGCTGATTTGAGAAAAGAGTTTTCCGACTTTACGCTTAAAATGAAACTCGGTCTTGAAACCTTTGATTATGATTTCAGAGAGAATGTGCTTAAAAAAGGAATCAAAGAAAAAAATCCCGAAAAAATCTCTGAAAATTTCGATGAAGCTAATTTCCTTTTTGGAATTAAAGGTCAGACCGTTGAGTCTATAAGAAACGATATTGAACTTGGACTCAAATATTTTGAACGAATTTGCATTAATATAATGTGTGAAAATTCCACAAGCGTAAAACCCGATAAAGAACTTATAAAGGCTTTTATAAAAGAAATTTATCCTATATATAAGGATAACGACAGAGCCGATATTTTAATTAACAATACTGATTTTGGAGTGGGTGACTGATATGCCAAACGAACTTATACTTATATGTTCCGTAGTATTTATTTACGGTGCAGCACTTTTAGGATACAAATTTTTTGGAAAAACAGGACTTTATTGTATATCTGTAGTTGCAACTATTCTTGCAAATATTGAAGTTACAATAATGATAAACGCATTCGGAATGGAACAAACACTCGGTAATGTTCTTTTTGCCGTAACATTTTTGATAACCGATATTTTGTCGGAATGTGAAGGCAAAAAAGCCGCACAAACCGCCGTATATGCCGGTATATTCTGTTCAATATTCTTCCTTGTGCTTTCGCAAAGCTGGATGCTTTATACACCAAGCGCAACAGATACAATTATGCCGTCAATAAAAGCAGTGTTCTCAAACACACCACGAATGATTCTTGCATCTCTTGTTGTATATGCCGTAAGCCAGATGTTTGATGTTTGGCTTTACCATAAATGGTGGAATTTTACAGAAAAGAAGTTTGGCAGCAAACGCAGATTTTTGTGGCTTAGAAATAACGGTTCAACACTTATCAGTCAGATTCTTAACACTGCTCTTTTCACAGCATTCGCTTTCTGGGGCACATACGATATTCCGACACTTATTTCAATTTTCATTTCAAGCTATGTTATCTATATTTTCACAAGTTTGCTCGATACCCCGTTTGTTTATATTGCAAGAAAAATTCATGATAAAAAGCTTAATGCAAAAGCCGAAAAAGCATAAAACTTTCCTGACAGTTCATTTGAATTGTCAGGATTTTTATTGCAAAAAACTATGCGAATATGCTATAATTTTACAGGTGATTTTATGTACTACACATACATACTGCGGTGTTGCGACAATACCCTTTATACAGGTATTGCCTCGGATATAGAAAAAAGAATGAACGAGCATTTTTTGCAAAATGAAAAATGTGCAAAATACACCCGCACTCATAAAGCTAAAAAACTCGAATCGCTGTGGATAAGCGAAAACCGAGCCACAGCCTCTAAACTTGAATACCATATTAAACATCTTACCAAAAAGCAAAAAGAAGAAATCATATCCTTAAAAAGCCTTGATGTATTAAAAGATAAACTTCCGATTGAAAATTATAATTATTCCGATATGAAATTAAATTCCGTAAACTAAGCAAAAAGTCCGACCATCGAAGTCGGGCTTTTATTTTTTATCAGCTTTATAAAAGTTAAGTAAATTATAGTTTAGTATAACAGGTTTAAACAAAACGATTTAAAACTTAGGTCAAGTTTTTTAATGATTAAAGACAGTAACTTATTTACAATGTAATCTTAAAAGTAATTGAATTTTCGTCATTGCTATAGCAAGCTGCCTTGCCTTTATGGGCATTAGCTATTGCTTTTACTACCGAAAGTCCGATACCGTGACCTCCTGTTTCGGAATTTCTTGACGAATCGGCACGATAGAATCTTTCAAACAGTTCGTCGTGCTTTCCTTTTTCAATTTTATCAACACTGTTTGTAACGGTAATAACACGGCTTTTTCCGTTTGATTTTAAAGAAACTGTGATTTTTCCGTTTTCATCGGAATATTTCATAGCGTTATCAATCAATAATGAAACAAGCTGTCTGATTGTTGTTTCATCTCCGCAATAGCTCAAGTTATTGTCTATGTCAAGGTTAAGTGTTTTACCTTGAGAAGTCGCAACTGCCTCAAAACCTTGTGCAACCTCAAGTACGGCATCGGAAATTGAAAAATCAAGCATAATAAGTTTTGTGCTTTCCTCGTCCATTCGTGAAAGAAAAACAAGTTTTTCCGTTAAAGCGGTCAGCCTCTTTACTTGATTTTTAATACTTTCGGTCCACTCATTCTCGCCGTTTTCCATTTCAATAATCTCGGTCGATGCGTCTATAATGGTAAGCGGAGTTTTTATCTCATGACTTGCGTCTGTAATAAATTGCTTTTGCTTTTCGTAGCTTTCTGCAACAGGTTTGAAAACTATTTTTGAAAAAACGAGCACAAGCAGATACACAAGAATAATTCCGCCAACACTTGCAAGAATGCTAACAATCAGAAAATTATAAAAAGTAGATAGTTCTCTTTCACAATCAAGAAAAATGTACATTTTTCCGTCATCGGTATCAACGCAAGTGTATTTGTAATTATCAATAAATCCGCTTGTCTTGTTCTTTTCGGTAAGCTGATTGGTATAATTTATAGCCTTTTCGGTGGAAACCGCCGCAATCATACCTGTGTTTACAGAAACAATTGTATTTTTATCTGTAACTTTTACGGTAAAATATCTTGTGTCAAAAGGAGCTTCTGCCGTCATTTTCTTTTCAAGCATTTTATAGTCAAACGGTTTGTACGCCTTTTCTCCGTTTTTTTAGGAAAAGTACCGTCATTGTCAGCAATTACCGATATTTTTTCATCGGCTCTGATATTCACGCTGTGATAGTTTTCAATATTTATGGCAGACATCATCATACCAAGCACCAACGCTATGGAAATAAGCGTTATAAGAATAAAATGCCGTCTTAATTTTTTAATCATTTACAGCCTCCAACGCATAGCCACGGTTGCGTACTGCCTTTATTGCAACATTAGCATCAAGTGCCGCAAGTTTTTTACGAAGATAAGAAACATACACCCACACAACATTTTGATTTGTTTCGGTATCATATCCCCATATTTTCTCCATAAATCTTTCGGTAGAAATTATTATACCTTCGTTTGACATAAGCATTTCAAGCATCTGAAATTCCTTATTTGCAAGTCTTAGTGTTGCTTTTGGAGATGAAACTTCAAAGGTACTGCGGTTAAGCGAAATGTTGCCGCAGTTAAGCAACGAGCCTGTATTCTCCCCTTTTCGTCTTGTCATTGCTCTGATTCTCGCAAGAAGTTCTTTTATGGCAAACGGCTTGGTAAGATAATCGTCAGCACCGCTGTCAAGCCCCGTTACTCTGTCGTCAATCTCCGATTTTGCGGTAATAAGTAAAACAGGAACGGAATTTCCGCTTTCTCTTACCTTTCTAAGAACTGTGATTCCGTCCATTTTCGGCATCATAATGTCCAGTACCACCAGGTCGATATGCTCCTGTTCCATGGCATCTAATGCCTCTTCTCCGTTTTCTGCGTCATTATGTCAAGCACCACACCGTCATAATCACCGTTTGTTATGTAATCAAGGGCGTCTTGTCCGTTATAAACAGCGTCAACGGAATAATTACTGTGTTTTAATATTACAACCAGTGCATTTGAAAGCTCCTTTTCGTCTTCTGCAAGTAATAATCTCACACTTATTCCTCCACTCATTATCGTTTTTTTAATTATACAGTCAAAACCTTAAGATTAGTTTAAATTACCTGTATTACCCTCTCATTCGGGAAATTAAATTTCCACCGTTCTGCTTTAGCCAAAGTTCGGCTCTTTGGTAGTCGGGCATAATTTTTTCTACCTCTGCCCAGAATTTTTCAGAGTGATTCATTTCACGCAGGTGACAAAGTTCGTGCACAACAATATAATCAATTACATAGTCTGGCGTGAGCATAAGCAGGCAGTTAAAATTAAGATTACCCTTAGTTGAACAGCTCCCCCACCTTGACACAAGATTTTTAATTGTTATTTTATTATAAACAAAATTTTCTTTTTCGGCATAATATTTAACTCTCTTTGGAATATACTCAACTGCCTGATCCGCAAGCTCTTTTATTTGTTCAAATGTTATTTTTTCAAGTTTACTTCTTTCGTCAATTGTACTTTGTACTTTCAGCATATGCTCATCTATCCATTTTGATTTTGAAATTACCATTCTTTCAATTTCATTGTCGCTGACATACAGAGGTACAAATACAACAATTTGCATATCCGCAGTTATTTTTATTGCTGTGCTTTTTCTTTTGCTTCGTCTTACCTCAACATTATATTCACCTATCTTCATTTTCATCATTCCTTTATACACAAATTTTAGCATAACCGCACCTGCTTAGCAAGCTGTTGCAAATAAAATTTTTTTGGTATAAAATTATTAATAAATATTATTCTTCACACAAAACACAAATAAAAAAGTTACTTTATATATGGTGATTGCAATGTACAAAATACTTCTTGTAGAAGATGACAAAAACATAAGAGAAATGGTTGTTGAATATTTTTCTAACAAAGGCAAAGGAAACTTTCCTGTTTCTGTTGCGGCAAACGGAGAAATCGGACTGCAAATGGCATATGAAAATCCATATGATTTACTTCTGCTCGATGTAAACCTGCCCAAAATGGACGGATTTTCTATCTGTAAAGAGGTCAGACGATACAGCGATGTGCCTATTATGTTCATTACCGCACGGGTAAACGAAGAAGATGTGCTTAACGGCTATGCCCTCGGATGTGACGATTACATAATAAAACCTTTTGCCCTGCCTGTTCTTTTTGAAAAGGTAAAGGCTCTTATAAAGCGGTCAAAGGGACTTGTGCGTTCCTCTGTACTTACGGCAGGAACTCTTACACTGAATCCAAACAACGGAATCGTAATTTCCGACGGTGACGAAGTTGATTTGACAGCTAAAGAATACAAAATACTTAAATTTCTTTTAGAGAACAAAAATATTGTAATCTCCAGAACAAAACTGATAGACAAGCTTTGGGGCTATGACTCTAATGTTGACATTCGTGTACTTGACACGCATATAAAAAATCTCCGAAAAGCATTAAAAGATAACTCAAAGCTGATTAAGACGGTAATCGGCAGAGGTTACAAAATTGAGGAATAATTATGAATAAAAAGCAAAAAAAAGAAAACCGTAAAATACTTATAAGCATTGTCGCAATAGTTTTGCTTATCTGCCTGCTTGCAATGGGTACTTTCTCGTATCTTACATATAATTCCACAAAAGAAATTGACAAGTATCAGGCAGAGCTAAAAGCTAACAACATTATAGATAATGCAAATTACATTGATATAACCAATTTCGGCGAAGTCAATTCATTCGTTGTCGGACATCTTCACAATTACTCAGACACAGATGAAAACAGTACATATGTAATTCTTAAAAATGACTACTATAATCTTTCGGTAGACAATGCAAATAAATTATACATTAAAACGGAAAACTACTATACAAGTTTAGATTATTTCACAGCCGATTCAAGAGCAACTTACAATTACGGGCTAGGAAATTATCTTGACTATTTTACACTTAGAAACAGTATGACTGATGAGCAGTATAATAAAATATGCGATTATCTAAATACAGAGCCTGACGAAAACGGCAACTATTACATTTTATCTGTCAATCAATATGCGATTGATATTTTCAGCGAGGCAAGCAGCGAGGAAATGATACCGATAAGGTTAGAGATTTTGCTCACAAATGAAAACAATGTATGGTATGCGCAGGACAAGCATATAGAATATTTTGACCTTTCATCTGAAAAAATAAGCAAGATGAAAGAAATTCAAAAAGAAGATGAAGAAAACTACAAAAAATATCAAATAGAAAGCGAGGACGATTTATACTCGCTACCAGTACAAATCGGGCCTATACTGTCTGTCGGAAAAATGTCAAAGAACGAAGTCACTAAGGACTTTTTCATAAACGGCGGCAAAGAAAACGAATTAAAAAAATTCAGCGAAAGCAATTCTTTAGATGATGAAAATTACGAAACATATATTCCACAAGATAATTTTTCATTTATATACACACAAATCGAACACACAAACCCCAACTATGTTTTGGCAAGCAATTATCATGAGGGCGAAGTAATAACAGAGAATGATTTAACTGCATATGAACAAAAGCAATGCAAAATTATAAGCTATCAAAAATACGAGCCTCTAAAGGAAAGTATGCCTACACTGATAATCGGCAACTGCATTATCCTTGTTTTCTTTATTGTAATCGGAACTATGCTCATACTTATTGTGTTGAAAAACATTACCAGCAGAGCAATTCGTGAACAACAGCGCATTGCAATGACCAATGCGGTAGCGCATAATCTCAAAACTCCACTATGCGTTATTAACGGTTTTTCTGAAAATCTGCGAGAAGAAAGCGGCTACCTTACAAAGCAACATTACATAAATGTTATTCAGGAACAGGCAAACGAAATGGATATACTCGTGCATAAAATGCTGAATTTTTCAAAACTCGAATCCGACTCTGCAAAACTTAATATAAAATCGTTCAATATTAAAACAGAACTTGAAAATATTGCGAAGAAATACAATGATATTTCAAGTAAAAATATTATCGTAACTGCAGATGACAAGGAAATTTTTGCAGACAAAGAACTTATGGAGCTTGTGTTTGAAAATCTGATTGAGAATGCTGTTAAATACTCAAAAGATAATTCCGATATTAAAATATCCTTTGCAAATAATAATTTCAATATTTCAAACGAATGTGATGAAATTTCTAAAAAAGATTTAAAAAAGATATGGAAACCGTATAACCGTTTGGAAAAAGACGAAGAGGTGCGTGGCACAGGTATAGGACTTTCCATAGTAAAGCATATTCTTAAACTGCATAGAATAAAGCCGTATACCGAATATTCGGGCGGCAGATTGATTATCGGATTTTATATTTAAGGTTATGTCTTGAATTTGCCGATAATCTTAATAAATTATGGTTTAACGCACAAGTTAAGCGGAATAATTAAAAAATTCAGTT
>OHPR01000847.1_pt1 | contig 10511 bp, 4 predicted proteins | sample 1577761 | NCBI WGS metagenome assembly OHPR01 (sample SAMEA3879537, study PRJEB24766) | human gut metagenome | biome: human-associated habitat; feature: feces | place: USA | collected 1985/1987 | reverse complement strand
CCCTTCGCTGGCTATGTGGTGTGGCAACAATGAGATATTGGAAGCCTTGAAATATTGGGGGTATCAGAAAAAATACACTCCGGAAATCTATCAGGAAATGATGTCCGGTTACGACAAACTCTTCCGTGAACTACTTCCCGCCAAGGTGAAAGAACTCGATGCTGACCGCTTTTATATCCATAGCTCCCCTTATCTAGCCAACTGGGGACGTCCCGAATCATGGGGAATAGGCGATAGCCATAATTGGGGTGTTTGGTACGGACAGAAACCTTTTGAATCATTGGATACCGACTTGCCACGTTTCATGAGCGAATTTGGTTTCCAATCCTTCCCTGAGATGAAAACTATTGCTACATTCGCAGCTCCTGGAGATTATCAAATCGAATCGGAAGTGATGAATGCCCACCAAAAGAGTAGTATTGGCAATGCTTTGATCCGTACTTACATGGAACGTGACTATATCGTACCTGAGAAATTTGAGGACTTTGTATACGTCGGACTGGTTTTGCAAGGCCAGGGAATGCGTCATGGCTTGGAAGCTCACCGTCGTAACCGTCCTTATTGCATGGGTACTCTATACTGGCAGTTGAACGATAGCTGGCCCGTCGTTTCATGGTCGAGTATCGACTATTATGGTAACTGGAAAGCTTTGCATTATCAGGCGAAACGTGCTTTTGCTCCTATTCATATCAACCCTATTCAGCGGAATGACAGCTTATGTGTCTACCTTCTTTCCGATCGCCTTGATACGTTGGAGAAAATGACATTAGAAATGAAAGTCATAGACTTTGAGGGAAAAAAGATCAGTAAACCGATGCTCTTGAAATCTTTGTCGGTTCCTGCAAATACCTCTCAATGTGTATATCGGACAAAACTTGACGCCTTACTGTCTTCGACAAAACGCCCGCTTTCGGAAGAACTCCTCCACTGCTTCATGCTGCTTACCTTGAAAGACAAATCCGGACATGTGGTAGATGAAACGGTTTATTTCTTTGCAAAGACCAAAGACCTACTTTTGCCCGAAACGACTATTTCCTATAAAATGAAGCAGACAGATGGCGAATGCGAACTGACACTTCTTTCTCCTGTTTTGGCAAAAGACGTCTTTATCGAAGTACCATTACAGGGTGCCCGTTTTAGTGACAACTTTTTCGATCTTCTGCCCGGAGAACGTAAAACGATTCTCATTACTTCTCCTCAAATAAAGAAAGGGGAGGAACTGCCTCTGACTGTGAAGCATATTCGTGAGACCTATAATTAAATAATTCTATTAATAACTTAACACCTAATTTTTTAGTTTATGAAACAACTCTTAAAATTAACGGGATGTCTGGCGGTAGCAGGGCTTTTTGCCTCTTGTCAATCGGCTCAGCAAGAAGCTGATTACCAGATTATTCCCATGCCTCAGGAAATTGTAACAGCCTCGGGAAACCCCTTCATTCTGAAGAGTAGTGTGAAGATTCTCTATCCGGAAGGTAATGAGAATATGCAACGTAACGCGAAATTTCTGGCAGACTACTTGAAAACAGCTACCGGAAAAGATTTTGTTATCGAAGCCGGAACAGAAGGAGAGAATGCAATTGTATTGGCACTTGGGACAGAATCCGAAAATCCGGAATCTTACCAATTGAAAGTTACCGGTGACGGAATTACAATCACTGCTCCTACAGAGGCCGGAGTATTTTACGGAATTCAATCATTGCGTAAGTCATTGCCTGTCGCAATAGGTGCGGAGATTGCTTTGCCTGCAGTAGAGATAAAGGATGCTCCCCGTTTCGCTTATCGTGGCGCACATTTTGATACGAGTCGTCATTTCTTTACTGTAGATGAAGTGAAGACTTATATTGATATGATGGCTTTGCATAATATGAATCGTTTCCATTGGCATATTACTGAAGACCAAGGTTGGCGTCTGGAAATCAAGAAATACCCGAAACTGACGGAAATAGGTTCTAAGAGAACGGAAACAGTTATCGGACGTAACTCCGGTGAATATGACGGCAAACCTTATGGTGGTTTCTATACGCAGGAAGAGGCTAAGGAAATAGTAGCGTATGCTGCCGAACGTTATATCACGGTTATCCCCGAGATTGACCTTCCGGGACATATGCAGGCTGCTCTTGCCGCTTATCCCGAATTAGGTTGTACTGGCGGTCCGTATGAAGTTTGGAGACAATGGGGTGTATCTGAAGATGTGCTTTGTGCCGGAAACGATCAGGTATTGAAATTCCTCGAAGACGTATATGCTGAATTGATTGAGATCTTCCCGTCAGAATATATCCATGTGGGTGGTGACGAATGCCCGAAAGTACGCTGGGAGAAATGCCCGAAATGTCAGGCACGTATCAAGGCATTGGGGTTAAAATCGGATGATAAACATAGTAAGGAAGAACGTTTGCAGAGTTTCGTAATCAATCACATTGAGAAATTCCTGAACGACCACGGACGTCAGATTATTGGTTGGGATGAAATTCTCGAAGGCGGACTGGCTCCTAACGCGACTGTAATGTCATGGCGTGGAGAAAGAGGTGGTATCGAAGCTGCCAAACAGAAACACGATGTGATTATGACACCGAATACCTATTTGTATTTCGACTATTATCAGACGAAAGATACGGAAAACGAACCTCTCGGAATTGGTGGTTATCTGCCGCTTGAAAGAGTATATAGCTACGAACCTATGCCGACTTCCCTTACTCCGGAAGAACAAAAATATATTAAGGGTGTGCAAGCTAATCTCTGGACTGAATATATTCCTACTTTCTCTCATGCGCAATATATGGTATTGCCTCGTTGGGCTGCATTGTGTGAAATCCAGTGGTCTACTCCCGACAAGAAGAACTATGAAGACTTCCTGTCTCGTTTGCCGCAACTGATTAAGTGGTATGATGCAGAAGGATACAATTATGCAAAACATGTGTTTAACGTAACAGCCGAATATACGCCGAACCCGGCAGACGGTACACTGGACATCACGTTGTCTACCATTGACAATGCCCCTATTCACTATACATTGGACGGTACGGAACCTACTGCCGCTTCTCCGCTTTATGAAGGTGTCCTGAAAATCAAGGAAAATGCAGACTTCTCCGCTATCGCTGTTCGTCCTACCGGAAACAGTCGTGTGATTTCAGAGAAGATCAATTTCAGTAAGTCCAGCATGAAGCCGATTGTAGCTAATCAACCGGTCAACAAACAATATATGTTTAAAGGTGAATCTACACTAGTAGACGGACTGAAAGGAAATGGCAACTATAAGACCGGTCGTTGGATTGCATTCTATAAAAACGATATGGATATGACTATCGACCTTCAGCAACCTACCGAGATTTCGAGCGTTGCTATTTCTACTTGCGTAGAGAAGGGACTGGGTGTTTGATGCAAGAGGATTTTCCGTAGAAGTATCAGACGACGGTAAGAACTTTACCAAAGTAGCTTCCGAAGAATACCCTGCTATGGAACAAAGTGATAAGAATGGTATCTACGAACATAAATTGTCATTCACTCCGGTGAAAACTCAGTATGTAAAGGTGGTTGCCTTGTCTGAAAGTAAAATACCGGAATGGCATGGAGGCAAAGGAAATCCTGCTTTCTTGTTTGTAGATGAAATCACAGTAGATTAATGAATATAAGAAATAGATGCACTAAAGTTTGTCTTTTCTTATGGGTATTGGGGATGTGCTTTGCGGCACATCCTCTTCATGCACAGTCCGTAATCCCTGTCCCTCTGAAAATAGAGCAGGGTACGGGCTCTTTTTTACTCTCAGAGAAAACAAAACTTTATACAAACATTCAAGGTGGAGAAGCTCGACTTCTGGAAAGCTATCTGCAAGCATTACCGGTTCATCTAAAGAAAGGAAAGAAAAAAGATACGCAGAACGTACTTTCTCTGTTGATAACCGAAAAGAGCGAACAGTTGCCTTCTCCCGAAAGTTATACCCTGTCCGTCACTCCGGAACGAATCCTTATCCGTGCAACATCGGGAGCGGGATTGTTCTACGGAATCCAGACACTGTTGCAATTATCTCAGCCTTCGGGAACAGGCTATTCCATTGCTTCTGTTGAAGTGCAGGATAGTCCTCGTTTCGCTTATCGCGGCTTAATGCTGGATGTATCCCGTCATTTCTTTTCTAAAGAATTTGTGAAGAAACAGATAGACGCATTGGCATTCTATAAGATCAACCGCCTGCATCTGCACCTTACAGATGCGGCAGGCTGGCGAATTGAAATCAAGAAATATCCTTTGCTTACAGAATTTGCAGCCTGGCGTACTGACGCCAATTGGAAGACGTGGTGGAACGGCGGACGTAAGTACCTCCGTTTCGACGAGCCTGGAGCTTCCGGAGGTTACTATACACAGGATGATATTCGCGAAATCGTAGAATATGCTCGTCAGCATTTCATCACGATTATTCCGGAGATTGAAATGCCTGCCCACTCGGAAGAAGTGCTGGCAGCTTATCCGCAACTCTCTTGCGCGGGTGAGCCTTACAAGAACGCGGACTTCTGTATCGGAAACGAAGAAACGTTCACCTTTTTGGAAAATGTGCTGACCGAGGTCATGGCGCTTTTCCCTTCCGAATACATTCACATAGGAGGTGACGAAGCCGGTATGGCAGCGTGGAAAACTTGCCCGAAATGCCAAAAGAGAATGAAAGACGAACATCTCTCTCACGTGGACGAACTGCAAAGTTATCTGATTCATCGTATTGAGGTCTTTTTGAATGCCCACGGACGTAAATTATTGGGTTGGGATGAAATATTGGAAGGTGGTTTGGCACCTAATGCCACTGTCATGTCATGGCGTGGCACGGAAGGGGGAATGAAAGCGGTTGATTCCGGCCACATGGCTATTATGAGTCCGGGTGAGTTCTGCTATTTTGATTCTTATCAGGATGCTCCTGATTCCCAGCCGGAAGCAATAGGAGGCTATCTGCCTTTGTCCAAAGTTTATTCATTTAATCCTGTACCCGATACTTTGAGTGCGGATAAAGTCCAGTTGGTGTATGGAGTACAAGCTAATTTATTCACAGAATATATTCCGACTCCGGAACATGCGGAAATGATGATTTATCCTCGTATTCTTGCCTTGGCGGAAGTTGCTTGGAGTGCCCCTTCTGTGAAGAACTATGATGATTTTCATGTTCGTGCATTGAAAGAGGTAGAGGCATTGAAAGCTGAAGGATACCATCCTTTTGATTTGAAAAATGAGATAGGAAATCGTCCGGGAGCGGATCAGCCCGTACAACATTTGGCAGTAGGTAAGAAAGTGGCTTACGGACCGGATGCCGCTTATTATCCCGGCTATTCGGCCGGTGGTGACAGTGCCTTGGTAGATGGTGTGATCGGAGGCTGGACTTATGGTGACAGGCGTTGGCAAGGTTTTATAGACAAGAAAAGAATGGATGTGACCATTGATATGGAAAAAGAGACAGAAATTCATTCTGTTGGAGCAGACTTTATGCAGGTGTGTGGACCTGAAGTCTTTATGCCTTCAGAAGTGATCATTTCCGTTTCCAATGATGGTAAGGAGTTTACGGAACTGAAGCGCATGGAGCACAAAGTAGTGAAGGATGACAAAGTGACTTTCATCAACTTTGGTTGGGAAGGAAATGCCAAAGCACGTTACATACGTTATCAGGCATCTTCGGGCGAATTCGGAGGTTTCTTGTTTACAGATGAAATTGTAGTGAAATAATAGAACTTATATAAACAACAAATAGCATGAAGAAACAAATTTTGTTATCGGCTGTTCTGGCTTGTATCTCAGTTTTTTCTGCGGCAGCACAGAAAGAGCCGGTAGATTATGTAAACCCTTTTGTGGGTACTACTAATTACGGTACGACAAACCCCGGAGCATTAACCCCTCATGGAATGATGTCGGTGACTCCTTTCAATGTGATGGGGGTTCCCGAAGGGGATAAGGATAAAGACAAGCAATGGTGGTCCACTCCATACGAATTCAATAATAAATATCTTACCGGCTTTGCGCACGTTAATCTTAGCGGGGTAGGCTGTCCGGAATTGGGATCATTGTTATTAATGCCTACCACCGGCAAACTGGATGTGGATTATCATAATTATGGAAGCTTCTATCAAGGTGAAACTGCAAATCCGGGTTATTATACCAATATACTGGATAAATACAATGTGAAATGTGAACTGACTGCCACTCCACGTACCAGTATGGCACGCTTTACTTTTCCTGCCGGACAAAGCAATATCTTGTTGAATCTGGGAGAGGGATTGACCAATGAGAGTGGTGCTACCGTTCGTTTTGTAAACGACCGTGAGATTGAAGGTACCAAATTGTTGGGAACTTTCTGTTATAATCCTCAGGCGGTATTTCCTATCTATTTTGTAATGCGTATCAACAAAGTACCGGCAAAACGCGGTTATTGGAAAATGATGCGTCCGATGGGTGTGGAGGCGCAATGGGATGATACGGCCGGTAAATACAAACTCTATACTGCTTATACAAAAGAAATAAGCGGAGATGATATAGGAGTGTGGTTTACTTACGATACCACAGCGGAAGAAGTGATTGAAGTCAGTATGGGCGTGTCTTTTGTCAGCATAGAGAATGCCCGTTTGAATCTGGAAAAAGAACAGCCTTTCGGTACAACATTCGACAAACTGCGTGCGGAAGCCCGTAAGAAATGGAACGATGATCTTTCCCGTATCAAAGTGGAAGGTGGAACGGAAGAGCAAAAAGGAGTATTCTATACCGCTATGTATCACACGATGGTTCATCCGAATATTTTGCAGGATGTAAGCGGACAATATCCACAAATGGAGGGAGATAAGATTTTGACCACCAACCGTAACCGTTACACGGTATTCTCATTGTGGGATACTTATCGTAACTATCACCAGTTGATGACTTTGGTATATCCGGAGCGTCAGATGGATATGATTCACACCATGATGGGCATGTACAAGGAACACGGATGGTTCCCGAAATGGGAATTGTATGGTCGTGAAACATTGACGATGGAAGGTGACCCTTCTATTCCTGTTCTGGTAGACAGTTGGATGAAGGGATTGCAAGACTTTGACATTGACGAAGCTTATAAGGGAATGTATAAGTCGGCCACTACTCCGGGCAAGGATAATCTGATGCGTCCGGATAATGATGATTATATGTCCAAAGGGTATGTGCCGATGGAAAGTCAGTATGATAATTCGGTTTCTCATGCTTTGGAATACTATGTTGCCGACTATGCACTTTCTACCTTGGCGGAGGCTTTAGGTAAGAAAGAAGATGCGAAATTGTTCCGCAAACGTTCTATGGGCTATAAAAATTATTATAGCAAGGATTTCGGAACCTTGCGTCCGATAACTAAAGAAGGCAAATTCTATGAACCGTTTGATCCGAAAGAAGGAGCTAATTTTGCACCTAGTCCCGGTTTCCATGAAGGTAATGCATGGAATTACACTTTCTTTGTGCCTCATGATATCAATGGCTTGGTAAAGTTGATGGGGGGCGACAAGAAATTTGTTGATAAATTGCAAAGCGTGTTTGATGAAGGGAATTATGATCCGGCCAATGAACCCGATATAGCCTATCCTTACCTGTTCAGTCGTTTCAAAGGTGAAGAATGGCGTACACAGAAATTGGTGAAGGAATTGCTGGCTAAGTATTTCACAACTAAGCCGGATGGAATTCCCGGCAATGATGATACGGGTACGATGTCTGCATGGGCTATATTCAGTATGATGGGATTCTATCCGGATTGTCCGGGTGTGCCCGAATATACATTGACCACTCCTACTTTTGATAAAGTGACCGTTCAGCTTGATCCTAAATATTGGGGCAAGAAAGAATTGGTTATCAAGAAAGAAGGACAAGGGGATTATATAAAGGAAATCAGACTGGGCAATAAGAAAATTAATAAATATTTGATTTCGCATGATGATTTGATCAAGGCAGGTGAAATTACTTTTATAGTAACAGAAAATCCTAATAAGAAATAACTATGAATACGAAACGATTTTTGTGTGCTGCGTTAGGAGCTGTTTGTTATTTTGCTTTTTTGCAAGCGCAGGTACGTACAGAGCAGACTTTCGAAAAAGGGTGGAAATTTACGCGTGAAGATAATGCGGAATTTGCCAATCCCGGTTATAATGACAGTAAATGGCAGAACGTCACCGTTCCTCATGATTGGGCGATTTATGGTCCGTTCAGTATCAATAACGACAAGCAGGAAATGGCTATTACTCAAGATGGACAGACCGAGGCGATGGAACATGCCGGACGTACCGGAGGTCTTCCGTTTGTAGGAACCGGATGGTATCGCCTGAACTTTGATGCTCCTGGTTTTGAGAAAGGCAAGAAAGCGACTTTGATATTTGATGGAGCAATGAGCCATGCCCGTGTTTATGTGAACGGGCAGGAGGCCGGTTATTGGCCCTACGGTTATAATTCTTTTTATGTGGATGCGACCCCTTATCTGAAACTGGGTGAGAGGAACGAACTGGCAGTCCGTTTGGAAAACGAGCCTGAATCATCACGTTGGTATCCGGGGGCCGGATTGTACCGCAATGTTCATCTGGTAATCAATGAAGATACGCATATTCCTGCTTGGGGGACGTATGTTACCACTCCTGTGGTGACAGACAAATATGCAAAAGTGTCTTTGAAAACTTCTTTGGTTAGCCCTGAAGGAGCTAATAAGGATAATTACCGTATTGTGACGCAGATCAAGGATAAAAACGGCAAAGTGGTTGCTACCGGGGAAAACAAGTTGAGTGTTTTTGATAATGCTTTGTTTGAACAGGAGTTTGCAGTGGCTAATCCTGAGTTGTGGAGTCCTGATACTCCGGTTCTTTATACAGCTGAATCCAAAGTATATGAAGGGAATACCTTGAAAGACGAATATACCACCCGCTTTGGTATCCGTACTTTGGAGATTGTTCCCGGCAAGGGCTTTTTCCTGAATGGAAAGCTGACCAAATTCAAAGGGGTATGTAACCATCATGACTTGGGTCCGTTAGGCGGTGCTGTAAATGATGCCGCTATACGTCGTCAGATTCGTATTCTGAAAGATATGGGTTGTAATGCCATCCGTACTTCTCATAATATGCCGGCACCCGAATTGGTGGAGGCTTGTGATGAAATGGGTATGATGCTGATGGTGGAGTCTTTCGACGAGTGGAAATCGGCAAAGATGGCCAACGGTTATCATAAAATATTTGATGAATGGGTGGAGAAGGATCTGACTAATCTGATCCGTCATTACCGTAACAATCCGAGTATTGTTATGTGGTGCATCGGTAACGAAGTACCCGACCAGTGGAATGGCAATAACGGACCAAAGCTTTCGCGTATGTTACAGGATATCTGTCATCGTGAAGATCCTACCCGTCCTGTAACACAAGGTATGGATGCGCCTGATGCTGTAGTAAATAATAATATGGCTGCTGTGATGGATGTGGCCGGTTTCAATTACCGCCCTCATAAATATCCAGAAAACTATAAGAAATTGCCTCAGCAGATTATTCTAGGTAGTGAAACAGCTTCTACAGTAAGTTCGCGTGGCGTCTATAAATTCCCTGTTGTCCGTCAGGCTATGAAGAAATATGACGATCATCAGTCTTCTTCTTACGATGTGGAACATTGTGGTTGGTCCAATTTGCCGGAGGATGACTGGATTTGGCATGAGGATAACGCATGGGGTATCGGAGAATTTGTATGGACGGGCTTCGATTATTTGGGCGAACCGACTCCTTATTATACTGATTGGCCCAGCCATTCTTCTTTGTTCGGTATCATCGACCTGGCCGGATTGCCCAAAGACCGTTACTATCTGTACCGCAGTCATTGGAACAAAGATGAAGAAACGCTGCATATCCTTCCTCATTGGACATGGCCGGGACGTGAAGGAGAAGTGACTCCTATCTTTGTTTATACAAATTATCCGTCGGCAGAAGTGTTTATCAATGGCAAGAGTCAGGGTAAGCGTACCAAAGATTTGACTGTAACGGCTGAAAATAGTGCGGATTCTGCTTCCATAGCAGATTTCAAACGCCAGAAACGCTACCGTTTGATGTGGATGGATACAAAGTATGAGCCGGGAACCGTAAAAGTGGTTGCCTATAATGATAAGGGGGAAGCTGTGGCCGAAAAGGAAATCCATACGGCAGGCAAGCCCGACCATATAGAACTGGTTACAGATCGCAATGAAATAAAGGCTGATGGCAAGGATTTGTCATTTGTCACAGTAAGAGTGGTGGACAAAGAGGGTAATCTTTGTCCCGATGCGCAGCATCTCATCAAGTATTCTGTAAAAGGTGCGGGAACCTATCGTGCCGGTGCAAACGGAGATCCCACTTCATTGGAACTTTTCCATGTTCCGCAGATGAAAGTGTTTAACGGAATGATGACTGCTGTTGTGCAAAGTACTGATAAACCGGGAGAAATCATATTGACCGCAACAGGTAAAGGACTTAAATCAGGTAGGCTAGTTTTAATGAGTAAGTAAAAAGATTTGTTTCAATTTCCACTATCT
>OHPR01000823.1_pt1 | contig 10748 bp, 5 predicted proteins | sample 1577761 | NCBI WGS metagenome assembly OHPR01 (sample SAMEA3879537, study PRJEB24766) | human gut metagenome | biome: human-associated habitat; feature: feces | place: USA | collected 1985/1987 | reverse complement strand
TGAAAGATGAGATATTGGTTACCCCACGTGTGAAACTGGTACCCAAAGGAGCACTGCCTAAATCGGAAGGTAAAGCAGTCCGTGTGAAAGACTTACGTAAAACCTTTTAAAAAATAAGTTTATGACTATACAACAATTATCCGTCTTCATCGAAAACAAATCGGGGACACTACAGAAAGTATTGAACTTATTGAAAGAAGCAGGCATACAGCTGATTGCCTCTACCATTGCCGATACGTATCATCTGCTCGGAACCCAAACGCGCATACGAGACGCTGAAAGAGGCAGGAATCTCCGTGGCACTCTCCGATGTGTTCGCCATCACACTAGACAATCAGCCGGGGCGGGCGGCAGACGCCATCACCATTTTCAGTGAAGCCCAAATAGGCATTACTTATCTGTATTCCTTCCTGTTAGGAAATAAAGGCATCTTGATTTTCCGGACAGACAATCCGGACAGAGCAAGGGAAGTGATTATTCTTAATAATCTCTCTTTTGTAGCCGAAAAAGATTTATCAACACTGATTTAAAGTATTCCTTGTAGGGGCGGAGCTGCGTGTCCGCCCCCACAATTATCCTCTGCGTTTCAAGAAATCCGTAGGACTTTCTCCGAAATATTCCTTGTAACACTTGGTAAAATAAGAAGGAGATGTAAAACCTACCTCATACGTTATCTCGGATATGGTTTTCTCAGAAGAAGCCAACAAAGAAGCAGCTTTCTTTAATCTGGCAATACGCACCAGTTCATTGGGAGAATAATTGGTAAGTGCCTTAATCTTACGATAAAGCTGCACCCTGCTTAATCCCATCTTACTGCCTAATTCTTCCACACTTAACTCAGAATCTATCAAATTTGCTTCTATCAGCTCTCTGAAGCGCTCCACAAATCCTTTATCCACCTCGCTTACAGACTCTTTAGACAAAGTAATCTTATCTCCGAAAAACTGTTTCAACCGCTTATGGTTATCAATCAGATTCCGAAGACGCACCAGTAACAATTTGGAATTAAAAGGTTTGGAAATATAAGAATCCGCTCCACATTCAAACCCCTGTATCCGCTGTTCATCCAAAGAACAGGCAGTAAGCAACATCACCGGAATATGAGAAGTCTGTAATTCCATTTTCAGCTTCCTGCAACATTCCAATCCGTCCATCACCGGCATCATCACATCACAGATAATGGCATCAGGCACATATTTCATAGCTTTCTTTAATCCGGCATGTCCGTCGGCAGCCTCTATCACCGTATATTCCTCTTTCAATAATGATTTCACATAGCCACGTACATCCGCATTATCGTCAATTATCAAGATGCATTCCTTATTCTCATCCGGAAGCCGTTCTTCTGTTTCCGTTTCCTCCAATTCCTCCACCACCGTCGGCTGTGTAGTGTGCGGTTCCTGTATCCGATCTACAGACTGCTCCTCCACTATCTCCATAGGAATATCCACCGTAAACACTGTTCCTTTTCCTTCCACACTGTCCACCGTTATCACCCCGCCGTGCAACTCGACAAAAGCCTTTGCCAAAGCAAGACCAATACCTGAGCCCGCATGGTTCACATCCATCTGATAAAAGCGGTCGAAAATATGCCGGATGTGCCGGACAGAGATTCCCGAACCGGTATCAGCAACTACCAGACGGACATATCTTCTATTTTCCTCCTTTATTAAAGTAGAAAGTGTGACAGTGATAGTTCCATTCTCCGGGGTAAACTTAAACGCATTGGACAACAAATTAAAATAGACACGTTCCATCTTTTCGGCATCCAACGCCATCAGACAGTCTGTCCGGTCATCGTTCACGTCCAGAACAAAATGGATATGCTTTCTCAAAGCCAATGTTTGAAATGCATGGCTCCATTCCTGTAATTGCGCACGCAGGTCCATATTGGTTCTCACCAACTCCAGTTTACCATTTTCATACTTACGGAAATCAAGAATCTGGTTGACCAGCCTCAACAGAATATTCACATTCTTATGTACCACTTTCAATAAGGATCGTTGCTTAGAGGTCAAGTCTTTATCCTCTAAAAGCTGTTCCACCGGATCGGCAACCAAAGTAAGCGGAGTACGGAAATCATGAGAAACATTCGTAAAGAAGACCAGTTTGGCATGAGTCGCCTCTTCCAACTGCTTGGAGAGGCTGATCAGTTGGTCGCGTTGTTCCTCCAATTGTTTCTTTTGACGGGATAACTCCATGTTCATCCGGTTCTTTGTCCAATACGCACGGACGATGATCGCCAATAAGGCAGCAAACAGTAACAGGATAATCAGACATGCATACAGAAACATGGTCTGGGCAGAGTATCTTGACCAATATTCGTCCACCTGATTATTCAGCCGTTCTATCTTTCCGTCCTGTTCGGCAATGTGGTCTGTCTGCAACTGCATGACACGGGCATTCGTTTTATCAACAAGGGCTGTTGATAACTTAGTATCCCGTTCATACGGACGCTTCTCCAAAATATCCATCGCCACCTGCATCACTTTATCTCCTCCGGTAGGGTAAATAAAAGTGGCATCCAACACCCCTTCCAGTACCTGCTCCACTCCATACCCCTTGCCAGGCAACGCATCAATACCGACAAACAACATTTCCTTTTCCAACTGTCGCTGTCTGGCCGACAAATAAGCCCCGACAGCCATGCGGTCATTTTGGGCAAAAACCAGATTTATATCCTTATTGTCTTGAAGTATGGAATCCATTTTCTCCCCAGCCACACTTTGCAGCCAGGCTCCGTCCACGCTGGCGGTAATTTCTATTCCAGGCTCTGCCTTCAAGGCATCCGCCAATCCTCTATGACGCTCCATAGCCGGAGTGGAACCTTCCAGTCCCGTTATCTCCAAAATCTTCCCTTTTCCACCCAAACGGTTCACAATATATTGTCCCACATCTTTGCCAATCTCACAATTATCAGCGCCCACAAAAGCCGTATAACGGTCCGACAAAATCTTACGGTCAATTACCACAACAGGTATTCCCAGCCCGTATGCCTTCTCCACAACAGGAGTGACAGCCGCCGCCTCATTCGGAGCGACAATCAATAAATCAACTTTCCTGTCAATAAAATAGTTGATATCTTCTATCTGATTCCGGCTATTATCTTTCGCGGTACGGATCTCCACCTCCACCCCATCATAAAACAAGGCTTCACGTACAATTTCATGATTCATTTTATGCCGCCATTCGTCATCACTACATTGTGAAACACCAATGTAATAGCGCGTATGTTTCTGACTGCACGATGTCAGAATTCCCATAAGGCATAAAATCAAAAACAAAAGATGTTTTTTCATGTTCCTCAAGGTATTTATAGATAACAAAGATAAAAGGTAACCGCCAATAAAACAAACATCTGCAAGAGAAAGTAAAAAAAAGACATCGCGAAGAACCTGATTACATCTACTTTGTATTTACAGGTTCTTCGCGATACAGCCTCAGACAATATGATTTCCAATCCAATTTGAATGAGTATCCGCAACCATTAAAATTTAAATCAACTCATTCTTTAAACGAGCCGGCAACTCAGGCATAGCCCCGTTTTGCGTACATACGTATGCAGAAACCTCAACAGCCAGTTTATGCGCCTCGGCAACCGGCTTTCCCTTCAAAATAGCAGCTACAAAAGTCGCCGTAAACGAATCGCCCGCACCTACCGTATCGGCCACCTCCACCTTCGGAGTCTCTACAAATGAAATCTCACCCGGAGTAAAGACATAACTGCCATTGACACCACACGTTAAAATCAACATCTTCAGATTATATTTCGCCAACAGAATCCAGCATTTATCCTGCAAGTCTATGCCGGGATAACCGAACATACGGCTCACTGTGACCAACTCCTCGTCATTAATCTTTAAAATATTACATTTTTTCATCGAGTTGCAAAGAATCTCCTTCGTATAGAAACCTTGGCGCAAATTCACATCGAAAATTTTACATTGTCCTTCTCCTTCGGGCATCACATCCAGAAAACGGTTGATTGTTTCCCTTGAAACCACACTACGCTGTGCCAACGAGCCGAAGCATACGGAACGGGTATTCTTTGCCAACTCCTCCAAAGCAGGTGTAAAAGGTATATTATCCCAAGCCACCCCTTCTTTTATATCATACATAGGTACCCCATTAGGGTCCAGTTCCACCTGTACGGTTCCTGTGGGATAAGGCACTTTCTCTATCTGATACTTCAAGTTCTTGCCATCAAAATTCTCAAGTATCTCATTACCCAGCTTGTCATCGCCAATCGCACTGACCACCCGGCTGTCAAAACCGAATTGTGACACATGATAAGCGAAGTTTGCCGGAGCACCACCAATTTTCTTTCCTTCGGGCAGCACATCCCATAGTGCCTCACCCATTCCTACGATGATTTGATTCATGATATTATTTACTGTTTACAATTAAAATCATTTCTTTATTTTCAAGGTATACATCAACAAATAGATAACTCCGACAGTCATCACCGCCACAGCGCCACTCTGCCCCATGGCATCACTGGCAACTCCCATGGCCAACGGAAATACCGTACCGCCGAACAGCCCCATAATCATCAATCCGGAAACTTCATTTTTCTTTTCGGGCATGGCAAACAATGCCTGCGAGAATATAATAGAGAACACATTGGAGTTACCGAAACCAATCATGGCAATGCAAATATAAATAATTGTTTCCGAATGGAATATAAATAATCCCACCATTGCCAGCAACATGAACACGACACTGAGAGCAAAGAAAGACTTTGCAGAAGCCTTTTGCAAGATAAAGGCTCCGAGGAAGCAACCCACCGTACGGAAAATAAAATAAAGACTTGTTGCAAAACCGGCCTCAGCCAATGTCATATCCAAACGCTCCATCAAGATTTTAGGAGCCGTTGTATTCGTACCGACATCAATACCGACATGGCACATGATCCCAATGAAAGACAAGAGAATAAACGGTTTTCCCAACAAGGAAAAGCACGCTTTGAAGCCGGACGCTTTATCGGGTTTCTCTTCCTCAATAGGGGTCAGCCCCAACAACACGATGGCAAAAACGGCTATCACCATATAAACAGGAAATAATACCCGCCAGCCAAGCCCGAAAGTAGGAATAGCCTGCATCGCTCCCCACATGGCAATGTAAGGGGCAAGAAAGGAAGCAATAGCTTTTACAAACTGACCGAAAGTCAATGTACTTGCCAACTTTTCCCCCGCAATAATATTACTCAGCAACGGATTCAAAGAGGTTTGCATCAACGCATTACCGATACCCAGTAAAGAGAAAGAAATCAACATAAGCGTATAGCCGTCGCCGAATATAGGGAGCAGCAAAGAGGCAAAAGTGACAATCAGACTCAGAAGAACTGTCTTCTTACGCCCTATCTTATTCATCAGAATACCTGTAGGTACGGAGAAAATCAGGAACCAGAAGAAGACCAAGGAAGGAAATATATTGGCTTGAGAGTCTGTCAGATCCAGATCCGCTTTTACATAATTCGATGCAATCCCCACCAGGTCTACAAATCCCATGGCGAAGAAACACAGCATCACCGGAATTAATTTGGCATACAGATTTTTATTGCTATTGATGGCTTTATACTTAGTTTACAAACCTAACTTATATATTGTGAAATTTGAAATCTTCATCTCTCCTCCTTTACTATAAAAACGCAAAGAGTTATAAGGTTCATTCGGGAATACCAGATTAGTCATGGCAACGCGGCCACCGTCAACAAACAACTCCACACTTCCATTATCCACAAAAACTTGAATTTTATGTGCCTTCGCGGTGTTTATCGGAGCCCAAGTCCCCAAAGCAAAATCATTTCTATAATTCACCGTAACCTCTTTATAACGAGCATAACTTTCTTCGGTATCCAAATCATGCGGTTTTACCTTCTTGCCAAAGTCTACAATACCGCTTTCCGCACGGTCCATTACCACACGTCCCTCCGAAGCATCCAGATAAATCTTCACCTTCTCACCCAAACTGTTCAGCAATTCAAAACCAGCCTCTTTACCAGCCGACACCAGTTGCAATTCCAGTTCAAAAGCGCCGTCGTTATTTTCAAAAAGTGTTTCTAAACGCTTCTCGCCATTTACTGTAAAATCATCCAGCTTTTTAGAATCTTTCCGCAAGTGCTCCGTTTCCTTTACCGGTGCGGCACTCAGATAAAGCTGTTTGTCTTCTCCCGTATACAGACTCAGCTCACGCGGCAAAGCATTGGCACTGCGGAACTGTTGTATAGGAGTATAGTTAGCATACTGCCAGTTGCTCATCCAAGGTACGGCAATGACACGGTCGCCGGTATTCGAGAAACAAACAGTGGCATAATGATCTTTCCCCCAGTCGAGCCATTTCACCACCTCGGGTTTCGTATCACATACAAACTGATGCCCGTCAAAGTCGCCTGTAAAATACATCGTACCGCTGCCTCCATAGACAAATCCCGGATTGATATTGACAATCATCACCCATTTCATCCTGGTCCGGTCACCATCTACAGGAAGTTGGATGAAATCCGGACATTCGAACTGATTGGGCTGAGGACCAAATCCTTCTCCAAACTCACTCATATATTCCCATTGCTTCAAGTTGGCAGATGAATAAAAACGCATATTCTTATCCGCACTGACAATCATAATCCATTTCTGTTCGGGTTCATACCAAAAGACCTTCGGGTCACGGAAATTCTGTAGTCCGTCAAACGGAGTAAGAACCGGATTCTGTTCATACTTCGTATAAGTACGCCCGTTGTCCGTACTGTATGCCATACTTTGTACCTGGCTCTGCCCACCGGGTATATTACGGTGCGAAGTATAAAAAGCGACAATTGTATTTTCACCGTAGCCTGCGCTGTTATGTTTATCCACAATGGCACTTCCCGAAAAGATATGCCCCAATGTATCACGGGCAATCGCCGGGTCAAGATGCTCCCAATGAACCAAATCCTTGCTCACGGAATGTCCCCAGTGCATATTTCCCCATACGGAGCCGTATGGATTATATTGAAAATAAAGGTGATATTCACCGTCTTTATAAACCAGTCCGTTGGCATCATTCATCCAGCCATAAAGCGGAGTGTGATGATAAACCGGACGGAACTTATCCCTGTTTGCCGTATCAAATGTATCCGAAACCCGGATGCTGTCCCAACACAGCGCATCTGCCGCCACCTTCTTTATAATGACAGTAGCTTCCTCACTTCCCTGAGGCAAGGCAAACGGAACATAATATTCAACGCTGTCTGTAGCCAGACGCACATCCATATCGGTATCTGCGGGGCTCCCAGTATCCAGCCTTACCAGTCCTTCCTTGCTGCTCTCCTGAATCGGAAGCAACAAATAGTTAGCGGGACGGGCAATATGTACGATTGTCACCGTATCTCCCTGATGTTCGAAAACCAGGTCATTTTTTTGTGACTGACAAGAAACAGCGCCTCCTGTAAAGGCTAAACCTAATGCAAGGTTAACAAGATTTGTTTTCATGAAGTATAGGATATTAAAAGTTTTGTTTGATTGTTTTTCGTTATCGGCAAAGTTAACGGAAACCTGCCTTACCGGCTGAAACATTTGTTTCATTCTTATGTATAAATGTTACTTTTCCACCATAAAGAAGAATTAAATCCCTCTTGAATCAGAATGTTATTTTCGCCGCAAATTCTACGGTGAACGGACGGATATAGCTGCCTGCCATCCATGCGCCGTTATATGCCGCCGCATTCTCCTTATCTACCAGCTCGGCTCCCGAAATACTTCCTTTCGCCCCGGTCTGGTTCAAGAAGTTTATCACAGTTCCGCTTAAGGACAAATGTTTGTTCACATTCCAGTTTATTCCACCGAATGTTTCCCAACGGCCGTTGAAATAATAGGCATTTTTAATATTTGCATACGTCTTGCTGAAGTAACGGAAACTGGCCCATACCTTCAAGTCTTTGGTAATGTTGTAACTAGGGTCCAGTTCAATCAGCACCTTCGGAATTTCGGTAACGATATTGCCGGTGGCATTGATACCCGATGTTGTCCCGTCACTAAAGGTCACTCCCGTTTCATACTTCTTATACTTCGGGCTTTGGTAAGTGAACAGGAAGTGGAAATCAAATCCTTTGAAAGGTTTCACCACCGCATCCGTCGTCCACCCTATTGTTTCAATATCATAACTCAATGCGGCCGCCTTAATATCCTTATCATTATTCGGATTAATCAGATTCAAGGTAGAGTTGTTGTTAGTCTTGGCAATGTAACTGAACAGTGAGGTCAGACTAATCCAGTCATTATTGAAATAAATACCCGCACGCCCCAACGGAATTGTAATCTTATCTACATTCGGCATCTCGGCAGGAGCAAAGTTCGACATATTCGGCCGCTGGGTATTGTAGGTGAAATCGGCGGTAAAGCCAAACTGCTTTGTCATTTTATAAGTGGCGGCAGCCGTGAAAGCCATGTTCAGCCAATTGTAACTGAAATAACGGGGAGCTATCTTCGTACCATCGGCTGCAACTGCCCCGATATGATAACCGGCAAAGCGGCCTACCGGATTGCCTTCGGCATTATATACCGCCAGGTTCTTTCCTGCCAGACGCTGGTACTCGAAGCGTGCGCCATAATACACATTCCATTTATCGGTGATGTCCCAGTCGTGAGTAGCATAAAGAGCCAGTTTGTTTTCATGTCCTTTGTAATATTCGGAAGCATTCTGGTTCAGATTATAATAAGGAGTGTTTCCGTAATGATGAATATCCTTCGTATCAGCGCTGTACAACATTTGGGGATATTCTTCCACCGTATGGTCATACATGGTAGTGTTCGAAGCATAGTCCACATCATAATACCATTCGTTCACCCCCACACGCCAAGTCATATCATCATACTTCCGCGACAACTCGGTGGTAAAGAAGAACTCATCTATATTCCCCCGGTTGAAACAGGACATGCGGCTCTGTACATATCCCTCATAAGGATTCAATGTTCCATCCAGTCCTTTGGTGCTATAGCCGTCGGCTCCTACTTTCTGCTCCATAGACATCGGAGTCTGGTACAGATAGGAACCCAAAGCATGGTCATACTTCATATTGATTTTCCACTCCAACCCGTTATCCCACCGGTAACGGTTCAGAACCGTCAACTGATTTCCTTTACTGGCCGTAGCATCATACAGACTGATCTTTTTCATCTCGCCGGTACGCATGTCCATATAAACCATATCCGATACATTGGGCAGATAAGAAGAAGTCCCCAGTCCGAAACCGGGAATTTCCTTCACACTCCCATCGCCTACATAAATAAATGGTGCACCGGTGGTAGCATTGGACAACCAATGGCTGTTGCTGTAATGGTAGATGGCAGAGAGCTGTCCACGTCCTTCATTGTAGAACTTGGTCAAGGCAAACTTATAGATCTGAGTCCGGTCCTGATATTGCGCAAAACGCAGTTTGAACGAACCCGGATCAAAATTCTGATAGATACTGCCGCTGTAAAACCAATCTTTTCCGATGCTTCCATTCAGATTGAAGTCAAATTGCTGTTTACCGAAATGATTGGTGCCGTAGTTCAGCACACCATTCATTTTCTTCTCTTTATCCAAGCCGAGTTCCGTAAACGAATTGACAGCATAACCTATATTACCGGTAGTAATCGCTGTTTCGGAAATCTTCAGCAATCCGGTATGTCCCAAGCTGCTGTCTCCGCGCCAATGCGTGTTTACATTATGAGGATTCGAATTATATACCACAGGCAGACCATTTTCGAGTACATTCACATCACCACCGGGCAGACCGATAGAGATTTCACGAGGACCATTGGCACTAGCCGCATTCAACATGACATTGCGATTGCCTTCCTCTTTCGAATCAGAGGACACTTTGGTAGAATCTTGTTGTGCATAACCATTCAAGCAAGCGGCGGCAAGTAAAATAATGACCGCGCCCATCCGGTTCTTTTGCTGATTTTTGTTCATAGCATTAAATGTTTTTAGAAGTTTTTCTGAGGCAAAGGTAGGGGACAGCCGGCAACCTCTATAAAACATTTGTTACAGCTGCCGGCATTTTTGTTTCATTGCAACAAAAGTGACGGATTATGTAACATTTCTCGTGAACCATACGCCTTTTCACCTCTAAAAACAAATTCATGCCAATTTTCCTTCAGCCTTCAGTTTGGGCTGTTTTTCCCCATTCCATCGAAGAAAACACCTGAAGGATAATCCTTCAGCCTACTGTCAGCCCGCCTCCTCTTTTTCTATCCGAAGTATGCCGGTAATCAGCATAAAACACTTACCTTTACAGCACACCAACTGAAAAGAAAGACACCACAATGAAAGGAAAACCCCTCAAACCTTCAAGGGAAACATCTAATTTGCCCGTACAAGCTCTTTTCTCCTATGAATTAATAGGTTTTTCCAGTATGATTAAGTACTTTTGTCCTGAATACTAAGACAGACTCCGATGGCAGACTGTACAATCCACTATAGCAGACCGTACAGTCCACTACAGTAAACCGTACGGTCCATTGCCTGCGTCTATAGAAGTTAATAGAAAGAATCCCCTTAGCGTTCAGCAAGAAACGACTTAATCTCCCTATTAAAAAGCATTAAACATGGCAGCAAAGTATGATTTCAAAACCTCCCCCGACATACAGGGAGAGAAGGAACAGCCCACCCTGTATCCGCAAATTGTAGTATCGGGCACAAAAAACCTGAAAGACCTGGCTAAAGACATCGCCCGGCGTTCTACCGTCCACGAAGGGACCGTCGTCGGTCTGTTATGTGACCTG
>OHPR01000810.1_pt1 | contig 10831 bp, 10 predicted proteins | sample 1577761 | NCBI WGS metagenome assembly OHPR01 (sample SAMEA3879537, study PRJEB24766) | human gut metagenome | biome: human-associated habitat; feature: feces | place: USA | collected 1985/1987 | reverse complement strand
ACTTCTGAATCTGGAGATTACATCAGAAGGACTGAAGCAGATGTCCTTTACACCGTGTGAGCAGAAAGACAGCCAGACACAGTATCTGAATAATGCAGAGTCTCAGAGAGCACTTTTTGATCACTTGCAGGAGATTTCACCGAATATTACAATCGATGATACCGGAGTGATCACGGAGTTAAAAGATGTTGATGCAGAATCATAGAAATATAAAAGTTTTATCAACTTCAGGAAACGGTATTGACATAATCAACAAGGTGTTGTATAGTCTGATACGAAACAAAATTAAATAGATGATACTTTCTCTTATTCAGAGCAGTGGAGATACAAAGGATCTAAGAAGCTGCGGCAACCCCTCGTAATAGGAAGGTGCCAACCTGAGCGAGTTATTTCGAACAATAAGAGGATTGTTAAGATAAACTGACAGTCCGCTTGATGCGGGCTGTTTTCATTATTGGCAATGTAAGCAAATGAAGACAGCACAAGCGAGAGAAAGTGAGAAGTTGCTGTTAGTGCAGCAACCGGAAAGGAGAACAGATATGGAAAGAGAAAAGATTTTATTTACATCAGAATCAGTAACTGAGGGACACCCGGATAAGATGTGTGACCAGATCTCAGATGCGATCCTTGATGAACTGATGAGACAGGACCCGATGAGCCGTGTGGCATGTGAGACATGCTGTACAACAGGTCTTGTAATGGTTATGGGAGAGATTACAACAAAGGCTTATGTGGATATCCAAAAGATCGTTCGTGACACAGTTCGCGAGATTGGATATACAAGAGGAAAATATGGATTTGACGCTGATACATGTGGCGTGATCACAACACTGGATGAGCAGTCAGCAGATATCGCACTCGGAGTAGATAAAGCACTTGAGGCGAAAGAGAACAAGATGTCAGATGAAGACATCGAGGCGATCGGAGCAGGAGACCAGGGTATGATGTTCGGTTATGCTTCTGATGAGACAGAAGAGTATATGCCTTACCCGGTTGCAATGGCTCATAAGCTTGCACGTCAGCTGACAAAGGTTCGTAAAGACGGAACACTTACTTACCTTCGTCCGGATGGAAAGACACAGGTTACAGTAGAGTACAACGAAGACGGTTCTGTAAAGCGTCTGGATGCAGTTGTTCTTTCTACACAGCATGACCCGGATGTGACTCAGGAGCAGATTCATGAGGATATTAAGAAATATGTATTCGATGAGATCATTCCGGCAGAACTCGTAGACGAAGAGACAAAGTTCTTCGTAAACCCGACAGGACGTTTCGTGATCGGTGGACCACACGGAGACAGTGGACTGACAGGACGTAAGATCATCGTTGATACTTACGGCGGAATGGCTCGTCACGGTGGCGGTGCTTTCTCCGGAAAGGACTGTACAAAGGTAGACCGTTCTGCAGCTTATGCAGCACGTTATGCAGCAAAGAATGTTGTAGCAGCAGGACTTGCTAAGAAATGTGAGATTCAGCTTTCTTATGCAATCGGTGTTGCACAGCCGACATCTATCGCAGTTGATACATTCGGAACAGGAAAACTTTCTGATACAAAACTGGTTGAGATCCTTCGTGAGAACTTTGATTTCCGTCCGGCAGGAATCATCAAGATGCTGGATCTGAGAAGACCGATCTACAAACAGACAGCAGCTTACGGACATTTTGGACGCAACGACCTGGATCTTCCATGGGAGAAGCTGGACAAGGTTGACGATTTAAAGAAATATCTGTAAGATAGAAATATCTGATACAAGCACCGGAAGGTGCCTGACACCCGTCATAAAGTGTCAGGCACCTTTTTCAATACGGAAAGGAGATGCTTCTATGAAATTACGTACCAAACTGATTATTGCTTTTGTAGTCGTTATGATCTTTCCTGTAACATTTGCACTGATCGCAATGCATGCATTTGTTCCGGGAAGAGGGGCAGAGATACAGCAGCTGTATCTGATCGCAGTTGTCCTTACGACAGCATTTCTAATCTTGTGGATCTACAGATCGGTATCGGTCCCGCTGGAGAAACTTCAGAGAGCTGCACGCAATATCAAAGAGGGTAATCTTGACTTTGAGATCAAGGCAGAATCAAATGACGAGATTGGACAACTTTGCCAGGACTTTGAAGAGATGCGTCTCAGACTGAAAGCACAGGCCGAAGAAAAGGTAGCATTTGACAGAGAGAATAAAGAGCTGATCAGTAACATTTCACATGACCTGAAGACTCCAATCACAGCGATCAAAGGTTATGTGGAAGGAATTATGGATGGGGTAGCAGATACGCCGGAAAAGATGGACAGATATATCAGAACGATTTATAATAAAGCTAATGAGATGAATCTTCTGATCAATGAACTGACGCTTTATTCAAAGATCGATACGAATCGAATTCCGTATAATTTCACAACAATCTCTGCGAAGGGATATTTTGCAGATTGTGCGGAGGATTTAAGTGTAGAACTGGAATCAAAGGGAGCTGAATTTACTTACAGGAACTTTATGGAAGAGGACAGCAAGGTGATCGTAGATCCGGAGCAGCTTCGAAGAGTCATCAATAACATCGTATCAAATTCTATCAAATATACAGATAAGCCGAAGGTGAAGATTACGATGGATGTAAAGGACGTGGGAGACTTTATTCAGGTAGAACTGGGAGATAACGGAAAGGGCATTGCGGCAAAGGATCTGCCGAATATCTTTGACCGTTTCTACCGGACAGATGCTTCAAGGAATTCTTCCAAGGGAGGAAGCGGCATCGGTCTTTCTATCGTAAAGAAGATTGTGGAAGAGCACGGAGGAAAGATCTGGGCAACCAGCGAAGAGGGCGTTGGAACCACGATGTATTTTGTAATAAGAAAATATCAGGAGGTACCCGTAGAAGATGAGTAAACGTATTTTAATCGTAGAAGACGAGGAAAGCATTGCAGATCTTGAGAAAGACTATCTGGAGCTGAGTGGTTTTGAAGTCGAGGTTGCGAATGATGGTGAGATAGGACTTAAGAAAGGACTTGAAGGAGAATTTGATCTGATCATTCTGGATCTGATGCTTCCGGGAGTAGATGGATTTGAGATCTGTCGTCAGATCCGCAGCCAGAAGAATACACCGATCATTATGGTTTCAGCGAAGAAAGATGATATTGATAAGATCCGTGGGCTTGGACTTGGCGCAGATGATTATATGACAAAACCGTTCAGTCCAAGTGAACTTGTAGCGCGCGTGAAAGCACATCTTGCAAGATATGAGAGACTGATCGGAAGTAATGTAGAGCAGAATGAAGTGATCGAGATCCGTGGATTGAAGATTGACAAGACAGCACGTCGTGTCTGGGTGAATGGAGAAGAGAAGTCTTTCACAACGAAAGAATTTGACCTTTTAACTTTCCTTGCAGGACATCCGAATCATGTGTACAGCAAGGAAGAGCTTTTCCGTGAGATTTGGGATATGGAGTCGATCGGAGACATTGCAACTGTTACAGTACATATTAAGAAGATCCGGGAGAAAATTGAATTTAATACTGCAAAACCTCAGTATATTGAAACAATCTGGGGCGTAGGATACAGATTTAAAGTATAAGAAGAAAGAGAGGACTCTGCCAGTGAATGGTAAAGATGTCAACTCAGATAAAGAAAAGGTTGACAATCGAAAAAGACATGGCTATACTATTTTCATATGTTGTAAATAAGATCAACAGAATAATAATGCAGAAGATGCATTGGAGATATTTGAGGATTGCGGGAATTACATGGCAAAAATTACTTTTGAGACTCATATCATAGAAACAGAAGAAAGGGAAATATACCATGTCAAATAGATCAATTCATACATTACTGAAAAACTGGGATGAAGAATGTCCGCTTACAAGAGAAGAAGCAGTTGAAGTGCTGAATCTTCCAGAGGAGGAGATGGACAGTCTGATGGAGTGTGCTTATGCACTTCGTACAAAATACAAAGGGAAGAAAGTAAGCGTTCAGCTTCTGACAAATGTTCGTAGTGGAAACTGTACACAGAACTGCGCTTATTGTGCACAGTCTAAGGATTCTCAGGCAGAGATTGAGAAGTACAAGAGAGTATCAGATGAAAAGCTTTATGGAGATAATGACCTGGTAGATGAGAAACATCTTGCAAGACATTGTATCGGATTGAGTGGAATCGGATTCTCAGATGAGGAGATTGAAGATCTTGCAGACCGTATCCGCGAGATGAAGAAGAAAGATACACAGATCTGCTGCTCCATCGGCTTCCTGACAGAGAAGCAGGCAAGAATCCTGAAAGATGCCGGATTGGACCGTATCAACCATAACCTGAACAGCAGCCGTTCTTTCTATCCGGAGATTTGTACAACACATACTTATGATCAGCGTGTGAATAATATCAAGATGCTTCAGAGTCTTGGATTCGAGATCTGCAGTGGTGGAATTGTTGGAATGGGTGAGAGTAAGGAAGATATCGTTGATATGCTGATGGATCTCCGTGAGATCAATCCGGAATCGGTTCCGATCAATTTCCTTCTTCCGATTCCGGGAACAAAACTGGCAGACCGTGATATCTCTGAACTGACACCGGATTACTGTATGAAGGTTCTTTGCCTGGCAAGATTAATGGTTCCGAAGTCCGATATCCGCTGTGCAGCAGGAAGAGAAGTTTACTTCAAGGGATTGGAACCGGAACTTTTCAAAGTTGTTGATTCTATCTTTGCATCAGGTTATCTGACAGCCGGAGGCCAGGGAATCGATGACACAATGAAAATGATAAAAGATGCGGGATTCGATGGAGAGATCGAGTCTACGGATCACTAAAAATGTTTCAAACCTAATAATTTGTAACTGTTCAGAGCCAAGCAAAATTTCAAAAAACAGATGTAAAATGCTTGCATTTTTAAGACTGTTTTTGAAATTTTATTTGGCGGATACGCCACACCGACGAAATGCGTAGCATTTTGGAGGTTGGCTCTGAACAGTTACTATGATTTAAAAACGAAGGATACGCTGTTCTGAGGATGAATCAGAGTGGCGTATCTTTCGTTTTATCAGCTTTTACTTGCAGATGATTAAAGGGAGTGGTAACATGGTGTTTAATAATTGTCATGAGAGAGCGAGGAAAGATAGGCATGTATGGATTTTATATAGATGAAGACAGGAGAAAAGCACGAAGAGCAAAATGGAATACAGTGAGGATCATATCAATCGGATTCTTTGGCGTTATTCTGCTTGGCAGTCTGCTTTTATGGCTTCCATTTTCAAATCATCAGCCGATTCGTTATATCGACGCACTGTTTACTGCTGTGACATGTGTCTGCGTGACCGGATTGGTGACAGTTGTGCCGGCTGCGCAATTTACAGTGGCAGGAAAAGTGATTCTGCTTATTCTGATTCAGATCGGCGGACTTGGAATCATTGCATGTACAACTGCATTTTTAATTCTGGTTGGAAAAAGAATAAATATGAAGGAACGAGTTGTCATTCAGGAAGCCTATGGTCTGTCCACACTTCAAGGAATGATCCGGTTTATTGAAAGAGTATTGTGGGGAACATTTCTTGTAGAAGGAATTGGCGCAATCGGATATTCATTTCAGTTTATTCCGGAGTATGGTGTTGCGAAGGGAATCTTCTATTCCGTGTTTCACTCAATCTCTGCATTTTGTAATGCGGGTGTAGATATTCTTGGAGATTCAAGCTTTACGAGATATGTCAATACACCAGTGATCACAATTACGACAACAATGCTTGTCATTCTCAGCGGTCTTGGTTATCCGGTATGGATCGATCTTGCGAAGAATATAAAGATGACAATACAGTCCAAGGGAAAACGGCCAGTCGGAAGAACGATCACAAGACTGAGTCTTCAGAGTAAAATCGTCTTGACAATGACGTTGTTCCTTCTTACTTTGGGAACTTTGGGATTCTATCTGTTGGAGCATCATAATCCGGCAACGATGGGAACATTGAACGCTGCAGGGAAATTCCAGGCGGCTTTTTTCCAGTCTGTGACGACGAGAACGGCAGGATTTGCCAGCATATCCCAGTCAGGCCTTACGAATGGTTCGAAGCTGCTGGCCAGCATGCTGATGATCATCGGTGGTTCACCGGCAGGAACTGCAGGTGGTATCAAGACAACAACAGTTGCTGTTCTCTTGCTTACAGCAATTTCTGTCTTGAGAGGAAACAAAGATACGGAATGTTATGGAAGAAAAATTACATTCGAAATTATAAGAGTAGGGATAACAATCACACTTGTGACATTTGTCTTCTGGCTGTTTGGGGTGACGGTGATGACAGTGATCGAGCCACAGCAGAAAGTCCTTGATCTGATGTTTGAGGCGACATCTGCGATGGCAACGGTTGGTCTGACAGCGGATCTGACGCCAGTGCTTAGTGATATCAGTCATGTCGTTCTGATGCTCATGATGTATATTGGACGAATCGGACCAATGACGATGGCACTTATATTTTCCGGTCATGTGGATAAGAAGAATCAGTTCCGTACTTTGCCGGAAGCGAAGATTATGGTTGGCTAAGAAAAGATAAAAGAGAAAACAAGAGATACGCGATAAAAACAAGGAACAGTATATGAGAAGGAGAAAACGATGAGAAAGCAGTTTGCAGTTCTGGGGCTTGGAAGCTTTGGACGGAGTGTGGCCCTGACACTTGAGAGTATGGGATGTGATGTGATTGTTGTAGATAAATCACAGGAGACAATTCAGGAGATCTCGGACAGAGTAACTTATGCTATTACGGCAGATATCACAGAGAAAGAAGCTCTGAGTGCACTGGGAACAAGGAATTTGGACGGAGCAATTATTGGAGTTGCGGAGAATCTTGAAGCAGGGATCATGGCGACTCTGCTTTGTAAAGAAATAGGAATTCCAATGGTTGTTGCCAAAGCAAAGAATAAGTTACAGGGAACTATATTGAAGAAAGTAGGGGCAGATACTGTTGTATATCCTGAGATTGAGATGGGCAGCCGGGTTGCCAAAAGCCTTCTGGCAACAGAATTCACAGACTGGATTGAACTGTCAAATGATTACAGTATGGTTGAGATCGCTGTTCCAAAACCGTGGATCAATCACAGTATGGCAGAACTGGGTATACGTACGAAATATGGAGTTACAGTTGTAGGAATCATGCAGGACGGAAATGTTAATGTAGAGTTTAATCCACAGATGCCGCTTCCGGAGAATGCACTATTGATTTTGGTTGGAGCAAATAAAGTACTCGAAAAAATTGGGAAATTGGAGAAATAGATTATGATAACAAGTACATCGAATGCACAGATCAAAGAACTGGCGAAGCTGCAGAAGAAGAGCCGCTTAAGAGATGAAAAAGGAATCTTTCTCGTGGAAGGACCAAGAATGACAGAAGAGATTCCGGCGGAACGAATTGAGAAAGTATATGCTTCAGAAAGCTTTGCAAAGAAGAATAAAGAATTTTTAGAGAAATTACAGGCGCCGGTCGAGCTTCTGACAGATACTGTGTTCGCTTACGTGTCAGATACAAAGACACCGCAGGGAATTCTGGCGATTGTGAAGAGACTCAATTATACGATGAATGACCTGATGCAGGTGAAAAATCAGAAGGCACCGCACTTGGTTGTGTTGGATAATCTGCAGGATCCGGGAAATCTCGGAACTATTTTCAGAACAGCTGAGGCAGCAGGTGTAACCGGAATCTTATTGAGCAAAGATTGCGTGGACGTCTACAATCCAAAGGTGATTCGTTCCACTATGGGGGCTGTATTCCGCATGCCGTTCCTCTATGTGGAAGATCTTCCGGAGAAGATCAAAGAGCTGCAGAAGGAGGGCATTAAAACTTACGCAGCACATTTGCGTGGAGAAAATGCATACGACGAGGAAGATTATACAACTGGTTGTGCATTTTTAATCGGAAATGAGGGAAACGGACTTCGTGATGAAGTTGCAGACTGCGCGGATTGTCTTATCCGTATCCCGATGGAAGGCGAGGCAGAATCCTTAAATGCGGCAGTGGCAGCGGCGGTTCTGATGTTCGAAGCAGGAAGACAGAGAAGAAAGAAATAATAAAAATGCATAAAAGAATGTATAAGTACTGAATAAATATGTATAAAACAGAGTAAAATAAAGTTTTAGTTGCATTTTTATACATGAATGTAGTATACTAAATTCATCGGTTACAATGTAGGTTCAAAGATATGAAGAAGAGAAGGACAGAGAGGGTTCTGATTCATATAGTTATAGAATAGAAAGGACGAGAACAATGGATTTAAAAGGAAGAAATTTTCTGACACTGAAGGATTTTACACCAGAGGAGATTACATACCTGCTTGACCTGGCAGCAGACCTCAAAGAGAAGAAGAAAAGCGGAGTACCGGTGGATCATTATCATGGCAAGAACATTGCACTGATCTTTGAGAAGACAAGTACAAGAACACGTTGTGCATTCGAAGTGGCAGCGCATGATATGGGAATGGGAACAACTTATCTTGATCCATCAGGTTCTCAGATTGGAAAGAAAGAGAGCATCGAAGATACAGCCCGTGTACTTGGAAGAATGTATGACGGAATCGAATATCGTGGATTCGGTCAGGAAATCGTAGAAGATCTTGCAAAATATGCAGGAGTACCGGTATGGAACGGTCTGACAAATGAATATCATCCGACACAGATGCTGGCAGATATGCTGACAATCCGTGAGAATTTCGGAGAACTCAAAGGCCGCAAGCTTGTATACATGGGAGATGCAAGATTTAACATGGGCAATTCCCTGATGATCGCATGCTCTAAGCTTGGAATGCATTTCGTAGCATGTACAACGAAAGAATATTTCCCGAACGAAGAGCTTGTTGAAACTTGCAAAGGTTATGCTGCACAGTCCGGAGCAACAATTACTCTGACTGAAGATGTAAAAGAAGGAACAAAGGACGCAGATGTTATTTACACAGATGTATGGGTATCCATGGGTGAGCCGGATGCAGTATGGGAAGAGAGAATCCATGATCTGACACCATACAAGGTAACATCTGCAGTTATGAAGAATGCAGGGGAGAAAGCAATTTTCCTTCACTGTCTGCCAGCATTCCATGATCTTAAGACAAAGATTGGCAAAGAGATGGGCGAGCGCTTCAATCTGACAGATATGGAAGTAACAGACGAAGTATTCGAGTCTGCACAGTCCAAAGTATTCGATGAGGCAGAGAACAGAATGCATACGATCAAGGCTGTAATGGTTGCAACACTTGGCGAGTTCTAAGAGAACGTAATCGCACATCGTGTGAACAGTAACGCGCAATGTATTTGATGAACTTGAGAAATCAGCAGAAGTTTGGTATGATAAATGAGTTAAAGATCAGACCGGCTTCTGTGGAAAATAAGAAAGAGCAGAAGGTGTCTGTTATTCCAGAGATGGGACAGACACCTTTCTTATTAGGACAATACTTTCCTATATAGGTCTGATGAGAGGTGGAATTAAAATGAAAGCTGAAATATTAAAATTATTGAGGGAAGCGGACGGATATGTGTCAGGCCAGCAGCTTTGTGAAAAGTTCGGGGTGTCAAGAACTGCAGTCTGGAAGGTGATCCGTCAGCTGCAGGAAGAAGGATATCAGGTTGAAGCTGTGCGGAATAAAGGTTATCATATTGTAGATAGTCCAGATGTGATGACGAAAGAAGAGCTTGATAGCCTGATGGATACGCAGTGGGCCGGAAGAAACATCGTTTATTACGATTCGGTAGATTCTACAAATCTGAGAATCAAGCAGATGGGAGATGAAGGTGCACCGGAAGGTACACTTGCGGTAGCAGATAAGCAGACAGCCGGAAGAGGGAGAAGGGGCCGTTCCTGGGATTCACCGTCAGGTTCAAGCATTTACATGTCCTTGTTGCTTCGTCCGAAGATTGAACCGGATCAGGCGCCGATGCTGACGCTTGTGATGGCATTAAGTGTAGCAGAGGGAATCATGGATTGCGGAGATTCCTGTGGAAACCCAGATGTAAAGATCAAGTGGCCAAATGATATTATCATTAATGGAAAGAAGCTCGTCGGAATCCTGACAGAGATGAGCACTCAGATCGATTACATTAATCATGTAACGATTGGTGTAGGGATCAATGTGAACCTGACAGAGTTCCCTGAGGAGATCCGTGAGACAGCGACATCACTCAGACTGGAATGTGGACATGTGGTAAAGAGAGCACCGTTGATCGCAGCAGTGATGAAACGCTTTGAACAGAACTACACGGTTTTCCTTGAACATGGAGATCTGTCCGGTCTGAAAGAACGTTACAGCGAATTACTGGTTAATAAAGACCGTGAGGTCCGGATTCTTGGCGCGAAAGAACAGTATAATGCTTACGCACTTGGAATCAATCAGACAGGAGAATTGATCGTTCGGAAAGAAGATGGAACCGAAGAGGCGGTGTATGCCGGAGAAGTTTCGGTGCGCGGCGTATATGGATATGTATAACCAGGTGGATAAGACCTACGGAATGTGAATAAGTCATCGGGATTATGCAGTGAATGTGGAAAATATGGAAAGGTAAGTACTGTCTACAGAAACTGTGGGCAGTGATATAAGGTGTAAAAATTATGGATGAAGAAATGGTATTGTGTGCGGCCAGCTCCTATGAGCAGAAATATTATCTGAACCCGGAATTTGAATCTCTTCCGGAAGCAGTGAAACAGGAATTGCAGATCATGTGTGTGTTGTATACAGCGGATGTTGGAGGAGTTCTCCTGCTGGTGTTTGATGAGAATGGAAACCTTGAGTTGAAAGTAGAGCACAACGAGGGTGATTTCTCATTCGATGAGATTGGTAGTGTACTGAAGATCAAAGAGCTGCAGGACTTTATTTCCCGGTTCAGCGCCA
>OHPR01000803.1_pt1 | contig 10968 bp, 9 predicted proteins | sample 1577761 | NCBI WGS metagenome assembly OHPR01 (sample SAMEA3879537, study PRJEB24766) | human gut metagenome | biome: human-associated habitat; feature: feces | place: USA | collected 1985/1987 | reverse complement strand
TCTGTATCGTTTTCAAGGTTCGTTGCTCTCAAGCGAGCTTGTACATAATAGCACGCTTTAGGCGCTCTGTCAACAGGTTTTTTGCCATTTTTCTGAACTTTTTTGTGCATCCGAACGTTCGTATCCACCCATCTTTCGTCTCTATCTTAAAATACGAACTTTCAATTCAAAATTCCAATAAAATATTCTGGTTTTGTAAATTTCAACATGAAGAGGCGGACAGCCGCCATAGCCGTCCGCCCCTGTTTGTGTCACTCGCTCTTATGCGCCGCCTCGCAATAGAAGCAGCGATAGATCTGCTTCTCCCGATCGGCCAGCACAAAAATCTGGTCCAATTCCTGCTCAGTCTGAGTAATACAGCGCGGGTTTTTACACTTCATCACATTCACCACTCGCGCGGGCATCTCAGGTTTTTTCTTCTCCACCAGTTTCCCGTCGCGAATGATGTTGACGCTGATCCCCGGATCAATGTAGCCCAGCAAATCCAGATCCAGGGGGATCTCCTGGTCAATTTTGATGATGTCCTTTTTGCCCATGCGCTGCGACTTGGCGTTCTTGATGATGGCCACAGAGCAGTCCAGGGCGTCCAGTCCCAGATAGTGATAGATTTCCATGCTGCGCCCGGCGTGGATATGGTCGATTACATAGCCGTTCTGGATGCTGTCAATATTCATGCCTCCACCTCCAAAAGCTTCATCAGCAGGGCTTCGCGCATATATTTGCCATTCGAAACCTGGCGGAAATAGCATGCGCGGGGATCGTCGTCCACGGCGCGGCTGATTTCGTTCACGCGCGGCAGAGGATGCAGCACGCACAAATCGCGGCGTGCCAGGCGCATCTTTTCAGTATCAAGGATATAGCTGTCCTTGAGGCGCACATAGTCCGCCTCGTTAAAGAAGCGCTCGCGCTGCACACGGGTCATGTAGAGAATATCGAGGGTGCCGATCACATCCTCCAGCCGCTCCACTTCCACGAAGCTGACGCCGTTTTTGTGCATGCTTTCGCGCACATATTCGGGCACGCGCAGCTCCTCCGGAGAGATGAGCACAAAGCGAATGCTCTTGTAGCGCATCATGGCGTTGATGAGGCTGTGCACCGTGCGGCCGAACTGAAGGTCTCCGCAACAGCCGATGACCAGCTGGTTGAGCCGTCCCTTCTCGCGGCGGATGGTGAGCAGATCCGCCAGCGTCTGCGTGGGGTGATTATGTCCGCCGTCGCCCGCGTTGATGATGGGCACGGGGCTGACCTGGGCCGCCGCGGTGGGCGCGCCTTCCTTGGGGTGACGCATGGCGATGACGTCCGCATAGCATCCCACGGTGCGCACCGTATCAGCCACGCTTTCACCCTTGGATGCAGAAGAGCTGTCCGCCGATGAAAAACCAAGCACGCTCCCGCCCAATTCCAGCATGGCGGCCTCAAAACTCAGCCGCGTGCGGGTGCTGGGCTCATAAAAAAGCGTTGCCAGCTTCTTCCCATGCATGCATTCAGCATACCGTTTAGGGCTTTGGATAATGTCGTCTGCGCGGTCCATCAGGTCATCCAGCTCCTGCGTGCTCAGGTCACGGATATCAAGCAGATGTCTGGGCATGCGTGTACCTCCTCAGTTGTGCATCCAACTCTCGTCGCTGGGGTTGTTGCGGAAACGAATGAGCCGTTCCACCTGTTCCGGACGGATATAGCCCTTCTCCGCCGCCACCTGTACCATCACGTCGAAGTTGGACAGGCTCACGTTTTTCACCCCGGCGGCGGCCAGCCGGTCCAGTCCCTTCTGCATGCCATAGGTGAAGATGCTCGCGATGCCCAGCACCTCCGCGCCGGCCTCGCGCAGCGCCTCCACCACGTCGATGACGCTTCCGCCGGTGGAGATCAGGTCCTCCACCACGACCACCTTCTGGCCTTTTTCCAGCTTGCCCTCAATGCGGTTCTGACGGCCGTGGTCCTTGTTGCCGCCGCGCACGTAGCCCATGGGCAGGTGCATCATGTGCGCCACAATGGCCGCGTGGGCGATGCCCGCGGTGGACGTGCCCATGAGTACCTCCACATCCGGATATTCACGGCGGATAATTTCCATCAGGCCGTTTTCCACCTGGTCGCGCACCTCGGGCGCGGTCAAGGTCAGGCGGTTGTCGCAGTAAATGGGGCTCTTGATGCCGCTGGCCCAGGTGAAGGGTTCCTCGGGCCTGAGAAACACCGCGCCGATGGACAATAACGCACCCGCAATCTGTTTTTCCATGATGGTCTTTCCTCCTTTGTCACTCGCCAAGGAATTCCTTCACGCAGCGCCGATAGGCCGCCACGGGGTCCGCTGCCTGGGTGATGGGCCGCCCCACCACGATATAGTCGCTCCCGCCCAGGCGCGCCTTTTCGGGGGTCATCACGCGCGCCTGATCATCCGCCGCCGAATCCGCAAAGCGGATGCCCGGCGTCACCGTCTGGAACGCCGCGCCGCAGGCTTCCTTCACCAGCCCCGCCTCCAGCGGCGAGCACACCACGCCGTCCAGCCCGGCCTCTTTGGCGTTCTGGGCGTACTTCTTCACGGTGTCGGGCATGCTGGCATTGATGAGCAGCTCCCGCTGCATGCGCTCCTCGCTGGTGGAGGTGAGCTGCGTCACCGCCAGCAGCATGGGGCGCGTTCCATCCGGACGGGTCAGGCCTTCCAGCGCCGCCTTCATCATGTCGATGGTGCCTGCGGCGTGCAGGTTGGTCATGTCCACATCCAGCCTGGACAGCGAAGCCATGGCCTTTTTGACGGTGTTGGGAATGTCGTGGAGCTTCAGATCCAGAAAGATCTTGTGTCCCCGCGCCTTGATCTCCCGCACGATCTGCGGGCCCTCGGCATAGAACAGCTCCATACCCACCTTCACGTAGGGCTTGCGCGCCTCGTTTTCAAACTTGTCCAGAAAGGCGTACACCGCCTCCGCGCTGGGAAAGTCCAATGCGATAATCACGTCTCCGCGGCTCATTTCCACGCACCTCCGATAATGTCTTGCAATCGCTCGATGCCCAGGCGCTCCATCTCGCCGGGCAACGCCTCGATGATCTTCGGGCAAATGTAGGGGTCCACCAGATTCTGTGCGCCCACCTGCACGGCGGTCGCCCCGGCCAACATCATTTCGATCACATCGCGCGCGCTGCTCACCCCGCCCATGCCGATCACGGGGATCTTCACCGCCCGCGCCACCTGATACACCATGCGCAACGCCACCGGGAACACCGCCGGGCCGGAGAAGCCGCCCATGACGTTGGCGATCACGGGTTTGCGCTTTTTCAGGTCGATGCGCATGCCCAAAAGCGTGTTAATCAGACTCAGCCCGTCCGCGCCCGCATCCTCGCAGGCTTTTGCGATGGATACGATATCCGTCACATTGGGGCTCAGCTTGATGTAAACAGGCTTGGTCGTTACGGCCTTGACGGCGCGCGTCACCTCCGCCGCGCTTTCGGCGCAGGTACCGAACGCCATTCCGCCGCCATGTACGTTGGGGCAACTGACGTTGACCTCGATGAGGCCCACCTGCTCCTGCTGGTCCATCAGGCGGCAGCACTCCTCATATTCCGCCACGGAAAAGCCGCTGATATTGGCGATGACCTTTTTATGAAAGAACGTTTTCAGCTCGGGCAGCTCATGCTCGATCACATGATGCACGCCGGGGTTTTGCAGTCCCACGGCGTTGATCATGCCTGCCGTGCACTCCGCGATGCGGGGCGTGGGGTTGCCAAAGCGCGCCTCCAGCGTGGTTCCCTTGAAGGCGAACGTGCCCAATACGTTGATGTCGTACAGCTCGTGAAATTCCTCGCCATAGCCGAAACAGCCGCTGGCGGGAATGACGGGGTTGTCAACCGTCCAGCCGGAGAGGGTCACGTGCGTATCTACCATAGGATCTCCTCCCTTTTGAGCACCGGGCCATCCTTGCAGATGCGCTTGCTGCCGTACCTGGTTTGGCACGAACAGCCCATGCACACCCCGAAGCCGCAGGCCATGCGCTCCTCAAAGCTGAACTGCCCATGGATGTCCTGTTTTTCGCACAGGGCATGCACGGCGCGCAGCATGGGCTCCGGTCCGCAGGCGTATACATAGTCGTATTTTCCTTCCAGGGGAACCATGGCGTCGGTTACAAAGCCCTTCACGCCCTGCGTGCCGTCGGCCGTGGTCACGGTCAAGGGCACGCCCAGCGCCTCAAACTCCCTTTGCCAGAACACTTCGGCCGCGGTGTTGAATCCCAGAATCACCCGCGGCTCCTTGCACTCGGCCAGCAGCTTTTTGCACAAGCCGTACAGGGGCGGCGTACCCACGCCCCCGCCCACCAGCAGCGGAAACTGCGAGGCCGTCACCTCGTCCAGCCGGTCCACATCAAAGCCGTTGCCAAGGCCGGTCAAAAGGTCCAGCTCCGTGCCCGCCGCATAGTGGCTCATGGCCTCGGTGCCCAGACCCACCACCTTGTAGATCAGATCCAGCGTGCCTTTCTCGCCGGGTCGCCAGTCGCATACCGAGATAGGGCGTCTGAGGTAAAAGCCCGGCAGCTGCACCTGCACAAACTGACCCGGCCGCACGATGGCGCGCGTGTCGCCTGAAAGGCGCATATGGTACACGTTCTGGGTGAGCGGCTCGTGGCTTTCGATCACAAAACGCATCGGTCCGCCTCCCTTACGAGTCGATGGTGGAGATGCACAGCGTGATTTCCTCCAGCACCTCCAGGAGCACCCGCACCGTGTCCAGCGCGGTGAACATGGTCACATTGTTCTCCACCGCGCAGCGGCGAATCTGCGCGCCGTCGCTGTCGCGGCCCAGGTTGGCAGGCTCGCGGGTGTTGATGACGTAGTTGACGTGTCCCTGCCGGAGGGAATCGAGGATCTCCTCGCTGCCCTCGCTGAGCTTCTTGCGGACGCGGGTGCGGATGCCGTTGGCCTTGAGGAACTCGGCGGTTCCGCGCGTGGCCTCGATGTTGAAGCCCATGTCATAGAAGCGGCGGATAAGGGGCAGGGCCTCGGCCTTGTCGCTGTCGGCAATGGTCACAAAGATGGTGCCGTAGTTGGCCACGTTCATGCCGGAGGACTGCATGGCCTTGTAGAGCGCGCGGGTGAGGCGCTTGTCGTAGCCGATGGCCTCGCCGGTGGATTTCATCTCGGGGCTCAGGTAGGCGTCCATGCCGCGCAGCTTGGAGAAGCTGAAGGCCGGGGCCTTGACGTACCACTTCTCCTTTTCCGGGGCCATGACCTCCACAATGCCCTGTTCGCGCAGGCTGTGGCCCAGCATCACGCGGGTGGCGATGTCAGCCAGGGGCACGCCCGTGGCCTTGCTGAGGAAAGGCACCGTGCGCGAGGACCGGGGGTTGACCTCGATCACATACACGTTGTCCTGGCGGTCCACGATGAACTGGATGTTGTACAGGCCCACGATGCCAATGCCCAGGCCCAGCCGCACCGTGTAGTCGATGATGGTCTGGCGCGCCTTCTCGCTCACCGAGAAGGTGGGATAGACGCTGATGGAGTCGCCGCTGTGCACGCCGGTGCGCTCCACGTGCTCCATGATGCCGGGGATGTAGACATTTTCTCCGTCGCACACGGCGTCCGTCTCCAGCTCCTTGCCGGTGATGTAGTGGTCCACGAGCACCGGCTGGTCCTCGCTGACCAGCACGGCGGTCTTGAGATAGTGGCGCAGGGCCTCCTCGTTGGGCACGATCTGCATGGCGCGGCCGCCCAGCACATAGCTGGGCCGCACCAGCACCGGATAGCCGATGCGCTCGGCCACGCGAACGCCGGCCTCGATATCCGTCACGGCCTCGCCGTTGGGCTGGGGAATGCCCAGCGATTCCATCACCTTTTCAAAGGCGTCGCGGTTTTCCGCGCGGCGGATGGCCTCCACGTCGGTGCCGATGATCTTCACACCCATGTCGTGCAGGCGCTCGGCCAGGTTGATGGCCGTCTGACCGCCCAGGCTCACCACCACGCCCTCCGGGTTTTCGAGGGTGACGATGTTCATCACATCCTCCACGGTGAGGGGCTCGAAGTAGAGCTTGTCGCTGGTGGTGTAGTCGGTGGAGACGGTTTCCGGGTTGTTGTTGATGATGATGGCCTCATACCCCGCCCGGCGGATGGTCCAGATGGCATGCACAGTCGAGTAGTCAAACTCCACGCCCTGCCCGATGCGGATGGGGCCGGAGCCGAGCACGATGATCTTTTTGCGATCCGAAACCACGGACTCGTTTTCCTGCTCGTAGGTGGAGTAGAAGTAGGGCACGTAGCTTTCAAACTCGCTGGCGCAGGTGTCGATCATCTTGTAGACGGGCATGAAGCCATGGGCCTTGCGAAGGAGGAAAACCTCCTTTTCGGTCATGTCCCAGACCTGGCCGATGTACTTGTCGCTGAAGCCCAGCTTCTTGGCCGCGAAAAGCGTCGCCTCGTCGCGGGGATGCGATTTAAGCACGGCCTCGAACTCCACGATGTTTTTGATCTTTTCCAGGAACAGCATGTCGATCTTGGTGCGGTCGTAGATCAATCCCAGGTCCACGCCGCAGCGAATGAGCTGGGCGATGGCGAACAGCCGGTCGTCCGTACCGTCCTGGATGTAGTCCAGAAGCTCGTCCACGGGCTTGTTGTCAAAGCGGGGCATATAGATGTGGCACACGCCGATCTCCAGCGACCTAACGGCCTTGAGCAGGCTTTCCTCAATGGTGCGGCCCACGCTCATCACTTCGCCGGTGGCCTTCATCTGGGTGCTCAGGCGGTTGCTGGCGCCCTCCAGCTTGTCAAAGGGGAAGCGCGCCATTTTGCTGACCACGTAGTCCAGCGCTGGCTCAAAGCAGGCCGGCGTGTTGGCCAGGGCAATCTCCTCCAGATGCATGCCCACCGCCACCTTGGCCGACACGCGCGCGATGGGGTAGCCGCTGGCCTTGGACGCAAGGGCCGAGGAGCGGGACACGCGGGGATTGACCTCGATCAGGTAATACTGGAAGCTGTAGGGGTCCAGGGCGAACTGCACGTTGCACCCGCCCTCGATCTTCAGCGCCCGGATGATCTTGAGCGCGCTGTCGCGCAGCATGTGATATTCCTTGTTGGTCAGTGTCTGGCTGGGGCACAGCACGATGGAGTCGCCCGTGTGCACGCCCACGGGGTCGATGTTTTCCATGTTACAGATGGCGATGGCGGTGTCGTTTGCGTCGCGCATCACCTCGTACTCGATCTCCTTGTAGCCCTTGATGCTCTTTTCCACCAGCACCTGATGCACCGGGGAGAGTTTGAGCGCATTTTTGAGCAGCTCCTCCATCTCCTCAGGGTTGTCGGCAAAGCCGCCGCCCGTGCCGCCCAGCGTAAACGCGGGCCGGAGCACCACCGGGTAGCCGATTTGCTCCGCCGCACGGAAGCCCTCCTCCATGCTGGTGGCGATCAAAGACGGCAGTACCGGCTCGCCCAGCCGCTCGCACAGTTCCTTGAACTTCTCGCGGTCCTCCGCCATCTCGATGGATTCAAAGCTGGTGCCCAGGATTTCCACCTGGCACTCGTCCAGCACGCCCTTGCGCTGCAGCTGCATGGCGAGGTTGAGTCCCGTCTGCCCGCCCAGGCCCGGCAGAATCGCATCCGGCCGCTCATAGCGCAGGATTTTGGCCACGTATTCCAGCGTGAGCGGCTCCATATATACCTTGTCAGCGATGTCCACGTCCGTCATGATGGTGGCGGGGTTGGAGTTGACCAGAATGACCTCGTACCCTTCCTCGCGCAGGGCCAGGCACGCCTGCGTGCCCGCGTAGTCAAACTCCGCCGCCTGCCCGATCACGATGGGGCCGGAGCCGATCACCAGAATGCGGTGAATATCCATGCGCTTAGGCATGCTTCTTCTCCCCTTCCATCAAGTCGATAAAGCGCTTGAACAGATATGTGCTGTCCTGCGGGCCCGGTGCGCTCTCCGGGTGGTACTGCACGGAAAACAGTTTGTCCGGCAGACAGGCCACGCCCTCGGCGGTGCCGTCAAGCAGATTCTGGTGTGTGAGAATCAGGCCCGTGCCCTGCAGGGAGCCTTCATCCACCGCAAAGGAGTGGTTCTGGCTGGTGATCTCGATCTTGCCGGTGGCCAGCTCGCGCACGGGATGGTTGCCGCCGCGGTGGCCGAATTTCATCTTAAAGGTGCGCGCCCCGCACGCCAACGCAATCATCTGATGCCCCAGGCAGATGCCGAAGATGGGCAGCCGCCCGCGCAGCGCGCGTACCAGATCGATCACCGGGCGCACATCCTCGGGATCTCCGGGGCCGTTGGAGAGGAACAGCCCGTCGGGCTTGAAGCTGAGAATGGTGTCGGCAGGGGTGTCGTAGGGCACCACGGTCACGTTGCAGCCGAACTGGTTGAGCTTTCGCACGATGTTGAGCTTGATGCCGCAGTCCACCGCCACCACGCTGTAGCGCGGGTTGGGGGTGCGGGCGTACCACTTCTTCTTGCAGCTCACGCGGCTGACGCAGTCGGTGGGCAGCTGATAGGCGCGCACGCGCTCCAGCGCCTCCTCGACAGGGGTATCCGCGTCGCAGATCAGCGCGCGCTGGCTGCCCTCGTTGCGGATCATCCGGCCGATGCGCCGCGTGTCCACGCCCTGCAGGCCGGGAATGCCGTTTTCTTCCAAAATCTCGCCCAGCGTTTTGGTATAGCGGAAGTTGCTGGGCATGTCGCAGTATTCGCGCACCACCAGCCCGCCCATGGTGGGCACGCGGGTTTCGTTGTCCTCGTCGGTGATGCCGTAGTTGCCGATGAGGGGATAGGTCATCACCACCGTCTGCGCGGTGTAGCTGGGGTCGGTCACGATTTCCTGATAGCCCACCATGGAGGTGTTGAACACCAGCTCGCACACCGCGTCGTTCATGGAGCCAAAGCCCGTGCCCTCGTGCACGCTGCCGTTTTCCATCACCAGCATGCGCCGCTTTACCGCTGCCGCCATACGCAATTCCCTCCCACATAGGTTTCCATGCATTTGCCCCGCACCCGCCAGCCCGCAAAGGGCGTGGCCCGCCCCTTGGAAAGGAAGGTCTCCGGGTCGATGGCAAAGGTTTCGTCCAGGTCAAAGATCGCAAAATCGCCCGCGCCGGGTTCAATGCCTGCCGGGGGCAGGCCGAAGCGCGCACGCGGTGTGTCCGTCATGGCGCGCAGCATCGTTGCCAGCGGCGCACGCCCCGTCAGCGCCAGGCCTGTGTAGAGCACCGGGAACGCGCACTCCAGCCCCACCACGCCCATCAGGCTTTTTTCCAGCCCGCGCGCCTTTTCCTCGGCGCTGTGAGGCGCGTGGTCAGTGGCGAGGATGTCGATGGTGCCATCCAGCAGTCCCTCCAACAGCGCATCGCGGTCGGCCGCCGAGCGGATGGGCGGGTTCATCTTGAAGCGCCCGTCGTCCTCCAGCTCCGTATCGCACAGCAGCAGGTAGTGCGGCGCCGTCTCGCACGTTACGTCCACGCCCCGCGCCTTGGCCTGCCGGATGAGCGCCACGCTTTCCTTTGTAGACACATGGCACACGTGATAGGGGCAGCTGGTTTCCTCCGCCAGGCGCAGGTCGCGCTCCACCTGCCGCCATTCGCTCTCGCTGGAAATGCCCTTGAGGCCATGCTGCCGCGCATATTCGCCCTCATGGACGCAGCCGCCATGAAGCAGGCTTTCATCTTCGCAATGTGCGGCAATCAGGCCGCCTGCGGCCTTCACGCGGCGCATGGCCTCGCGCATGCTGCCTTCCTCCTGAATGCCGCGTCCGTCATCCGAAAAGGCCACGGTCTGAGGCCGGAGTGCCTCGAAGTCGCACAGTTCTCCGCGCCCGCGCTGACCCATCGTGATACACCCGTAGGGATGCACCCGTACTGCCGCATCCCTGCGGATCGCGGACAGCTCCTCCTCCAGGTGCTCCGGCGTATCAGGCGGAGGATTGAGGTTGGGCATGGCGCACACGTCGGTATATCCGCCGCGCGCCGCGGCCAGCGTGCCGCTTTTCACGCCCTCCTTATAAAAAAAGCCCGGCTCCCGAAGATGCACATGAACATCAACAAGACCCGGTATCAACAACTTGCCCCCCAACGGCAACGCGTCCGCCTCATGCAAATTGGAAACACTGGCAATGCGGCCTCCGTCTACGGATACATCCGCCCGCATCAGCTTTCCTCCATGATACACCGCCGCGCCGTCCAGCCGAAAGTGCACGATCACCGCCCCCTTTCCGTTTTCATCAGGTGCGTATATCCAATCATTTATGATACACAGAGGCAGGTGGTTTGTCAAGCCATGGTTCGCGGTTTTTCGCAGACTTTACGCCCCGCCCCTCCCGTGGTATCATACTGGCGGGAGGGACCGCCATGTACCGCATTTTGATCGTCGAGGACGACCCCGTCATCACCGAAACCCTGTGCGCCTACATGGGCCGCTGGGGCATGGAGGCGCGCGGGGTGGAGGATTTTCAAAACGTGCTGCGCGAATTTGCCGCCTTTGATCCCCAGCTTGTGCTGATGGACATCTCCCTTCCTTTTTTTGACGGGTATCACTGGTGCGCCGAGATCCGCAAAATCAGCACCGCGCCGATTCTTTTCATCTCTTCGGCAGGCGATAACCTGAACATCCTGCGCGCGCTGGACGCCGGCGCGGACGACTTCGTTTCCAAGCCCTTTGACCTGAGCGTTCTCATGGCCAAGGTGCAGGCACTTTTGCGCCGTGCCTATGATTTCGCGGGGCAAAGCGCCCTGCTGACCTGCGGCGACCTGATGCTCAACACCTCCGACGGGGCGGTTACGTGCCGGGGCCAACGCGCGGAGCTGACACGCAACGAAAACCGCATCCTGACCGTGCTCATGGAGAACAAGGGCAAAATCGTCAGCCGTGATGCGCTCATGGCCCGCCTGTGGGAAACCGACTCGTTTGTGGATGAAAACACCCTGAGCGTCAACATCACGCGCCTGCGCCGCAAGCTGGCCGCCGTGGGCGCGGAGGACCTGATCAAGACCAGAAAGGGCATGGGGTAT
>OHPR01000794.1_pt1 | contig 11033 bp, 6 predicted proteins | sample 1577761 | NCBI WGS metagenome assembly OHPR01 (sample SAMEA3879537, study PRJEB24766) | human gut metagenome | biome: human-associated habitat; feature: feces | place: USA | collected 1985/1987 | reverse complement strand
CAACGATTGAAGAATTGCGCAAACTTAGATTCGATGAGGTTCAAGATTTTACCTTTACCGTTTATCCCCGAGAGCGGAGTTACAACGTAGAGATAAAAGAAGGGAAAGAATTGCCATACGATCATTTGATGACAATGGAAGTAGACTCTCTTTTTAGGAAAGTATTCACTCCCCGAATACTACAGGGATCATGGGCAGTAGCCTCCAACACCCCCAATGCCATCATACTGACCCGCTCTTTAGCAAAAAGGATTTTCGGTGAATCAGAAAATCCCATAGGCAAACGTATGATATTGACACAACGTCTTTTTACAGCACCGGATACCACTCCTCGTACTGGAGGCATAGCCTATACCATTCAAGCCGTGATAGAAGATATTCCCCTGAATACCAGCCTGAGTTTTCTTGAGAAACTGGATATGCTGACTTTGAATGACAGTGAAGGAACATTGCAATTCAACGGTCGTAATAATATGACCGGAGGTTTTGGTTTTGCCCTGCTACATCCGGGTAAAACAGCTCGAAAATTAGAAGCCCGTTTTCGCTCCATAAATATGAAGCACCACATATATGACGAAGAAACAGCTATAACCGCCTCGCCCTTTGGAGAGGAATTTTGGGATAAGTCCATTGCTCCTTATTTTGCAGGAATAACCATGATAGTAGGCCTGTTGATTTTACTGACCGGACTTCTTAATTTCTTCCATTTTCTTATGGGAACTTTTTTGAATCGTAACCGTGAATACGGGATACGCAAAGTTATGGGCAGTGGAAACCAGCAACTTTTTTACCAACTCTTTGTCCAGTCTGTCATCATTGCATTCATCGCTTTCTTGTTTACGTTCTGCTTGATTGAAATAATCAGTCCCTATTTGAATTTCAATTTATTTAATTACGTTCTTATCATTGAAAAGAACCTCTTGTTTATACAGACCGCAGAGTATATGGTATTCATCTTATTTTTATGTATGATATTATGCTTTATAACTGTATTGCGCATACATTACACACCCATCCAGACAGAGATTCATGGCAGTGAGATAAAACGTCATAAACATGGAATGCGGAATATTCTGTTAGGCATCCAATTTTTTATATGCTGGGTTTTTGTCGCATTTACCGTAGCTCTTTATATGCAAGCGGAGAAAACGGAATCTACCCTATTCAACACATTGACTGAAAAAGAAAAAGCCAATATACTAAGTTTCTCCATAGATTATATGTTTATGAAGAATGAAGAGAAACTGGCTTTAATAGAACGTATATCCAAATTTTCCGGTGTACAAGACAAATTATTGGCAGACATCAGTTATCTGAAAGGTATATCAGGTACTGGGATGCAAATGGAAAAAGGTAACCCGGAAAGCAGTTTTGAAGTAAATGTCATGAATGTTTCCACTAACTTCTTCCAATTCATGAACATACCTTTACTATCGGGACACACATTAAAAGCCAAAGAGGATTTGGTAGTAGACAAAACATGGGCGGAACGCCAGAAAAAAGATCTGTTAGGAACTATTTTATACAATTACTCGGAAAGTTATACCATTTGCGGTGTATGTGACGATTTTATCGCCGATGTATATAATCAAAGTCCTGGATTTGTATTCTTACCCAGCGACTTCAATTATTATGTAGGTCATTGCTATCTGAAATGCGAGCCGGGGAAAACGGCTGAAATAAAAAAAATGATAGAAAAGACATTGAAAGAAACACTCCCGGAAAGTATTCATCCTCATGTCACTACATTGCAGGAAGATATATATGAAGCACAAGCAATAGAAAATAAATTGAAAGGGATTATTCTATTCTTTTCTATCGTCAGCCTGCTCATTACTTTGTTGGGAGTTTATTCGACCATCACATTGGATACGGAACGCAGACAAAAGGAAGTAGCTATCCGGAAGGTAAATGGAGCAGGATTGAAACAGATTATTTTATTGTTTGCCCGCCTTTATATAAAACTGCTGACTGTTTCCGCAATTATTGCATTTCCATTAATTTATATAGTCATACAAATATGGAAAAAAGCATATATTGTATTCTTTAATGACGGTATCATATATTGGGCAGGAATTTTCATCGGAATAACATTTATTACGGCCCTCACGGTATTATTCCGTATTCTGGGAATTGCACGAATTAACCCTGCAAAAGTAATCAAAAACGAATAACTTTATAAAATATAAGATTATGATCAAAACAGTAAACTTACAGAAAATCTTCAAAACAGAAGAAGTCGAAACATGGGCATTGAACAATGTCAATCTAGAAATCAAAGCAGGCGAATTTGTAGCCATCATGGGACCATCCGGTTGTGGAAAGTCCACCCTGCTGAATATCCTCGGCCTTTTGGACAATCCCACGGAAGGCACTTACGAACTGAACGGAACAGACGTTTCCAAATTTACCGAAGCACAACGCACCAATTTACGTAAAGGGGTCATCGGATTCGTGTTCCAGAGCTTTAACCTGATTGATGAATTGAATGTATTCGAAAATATCGAGTTACCCTTATTGTATATGGGGATTCCGGCGGCAGAACGCAAACGCCGGGTAGAAGATGCCATGAACCGTATGGCTATTGCCCATCGGGTAAAACATTTCCCACAACAACTATCCGGCGGACAGCAACAACGTGTTGCAATAGCCCGTGCTGTAGTAGCAAATCCGAAACTGATTCTAGCAGATGAGCCTACCGGCAATCTGGATTCCAAAAACGGCAAGGAAGTAATGGAACTTCTGACCGAACTGAATAAAGAAGGAACAACCATCATCATGGTGACACACTCACAACATGATGCCGGATTTGCCGGACGTATCATCAATCTGTTTGACGGGCAGGTAGTGACGGAAGCTAACTTATAATTCACGCTTCTCCCGATTTATATGCAGGTTGCAATGTTTTTTCCATTGTAATCTGCATGTTTTTTTGGAAATAGCTTTCCTTTTTTTTGTTTCTGTCGTCCGAAATGCCTAATATTGCTACCAATAAACTTTTTACTTCCACATTTTAAATAACAGAAAATGAAAACATACACACCGTCCCCTTTGAACGCAGAAAATATCACTTTACCGGATAATTTGACGGAACTCACAGAAGCCATGGCACGCAATGTGCATGAAGTATGGGCTTTGGGAAGAGTGAAAGAAGGATGGAAATACGGAGAGACACGCAATGATGAATTAAAGACACATCCCGGACTTGTACCATACGAAGAGTTACCGGACTCAGAACGAGAATACGACCGGCAAACAGCCATACAGACACTGAAACTGATTATGAAACTGGGATTCGACATACAGAAGAAATAATAATCCAATATCTATTATAGTACTATGAGGACGAGTGAGAACAAGTATTATCCTATCCGGCACTGGTGGAAATTCGTGATTCCTGCCTTTATCATTCTCTTTCTGGTTGCAGCATTGATTGTGACATGCACTACATTCCAAAACCTTATTCAATTCTTTCCATCGCGTGGAATGACCTACCTGATGACACTCCATGCCATCATTTCCCTTAGCGTATGCATCTGTTTTTTTCTATGTATCAAGAGATTAATAGATGTATTCTCATTGAATCTGGAACAAGAAAGAAACATTCTTGCATCCTTGTATCAGGAAAAAGAAAAACGGGAGATTATTAATAACGATGAGAAAGAAATCAATAAACTGAAAGAGAATATCAGAAAAGAATTGAAACAAGAAACTGAAAAAAAGGAAACTGCCTAATGACAAAACAAATATGAATCTGCTAACAAGACTTTTTGCCCTTCATTTTGACCGCTCTTTTTCCGGAAAAGGATGGAGGCAGCTTGCTTGGCTTTTCGGAGTCATAGTAACTGTTTTCTTATTGATATATCTGGTAAGTTTTGCATTTATCTTTCCTGAGCCGTCTCTTGAAGAATGGACCGGTATTGATAAAGACGTACCTATGGGGCGTTTGCTTCAGTTGATTTGTCTGTTCATTGATCCGGGGAATATTGTGGAAGTACCACCTTATCTGCGTTGGTTCTCTCTATTGGTCGTAGTGCTGGGATTAATTTTGTTCTGCGGATTATTGATATCCGTAATCTCCAATATGCTGGAACGCAGAGTTGAGCGATATCGTGAAGGCGATATCGTTTACCCTTTGCAAAACCACATCGTCATTATCGGTTTTGACAACATGGTCCCCACTCTTATCCAGCAAATTTGCGATGACACACATTATGGGAATTGCCATATTCTGATTCAGAGTACCCAACCGGCACAAGAAATCCGTAGCAAAATCCATACGGAACTGGATGCCAAAAATGAAAAAAGAATTGTGGTGCTGCGTGCCCGGCGCGACTCTATCGAGGAGTTGGAAAAACTCTATACTACCAAAGCGCGCGAAGTATTCCTTATCGGAGAGAGGAACGAACATGACCATGACTCACTGAACATAGACTGCCTGAAAAAGATAGTTGACATTCATAAACGATGCAATAAATGTTCCCTCATACCATTCACCGTTCTTTTCGAATATCAGACTACTTTTGCCGCTTTCCAACTGACCGATTTGTCTGCCGAATGGAGAAAATATATAGAATTCCATCCCTTTAACTTCTACGAGGGCTGGGCCAAAAAGATATTGGTAAGCCGGCAATACGGAAAAGGGGAGAACTGCATTGAATATCCTCCTCTCGACCGTGAGGCAATAACCTACGAAAGCGAAAAACATGTTCATCTTGTTATCATCGGTATGAGCCGTATGGGAGTGGCAATAGGAGTGGAAGCTGCCCATCTGTTGCATTTTCCAAACTTCTGCCGGGACAAGAACATAAAAAGTGTCATTACCTTCATTGATGAAAATGCCGACCGGGAAATGAATTTCTTTTGTGGACGATACCGCCATTATTTCGAGATATCGTCTACCCATTATTACGACATGAGCAAGGACGAAAGGCACGAGAGATTTGTCCTTCCCACCCGTTTTAAAGGAAAAGATGCAGACTTTCTGGATGTGGAATTCGAATTTATCAAAGGCCGTGCGGAAACTCCTGCCATCCAGAACCTAATTAAAGAATGGGTACATGACTCAGGCCAAGTATTGACGATTGCCGTCTGCCTCAATTATCCTCCTCAAAGCATGGCAATGGGATTATATCTGCCGGACGATGTATATGATGAAAACATCCCAGTTTTTGTCCGTCAGGAAACCTCCAGTGCACTGCTCAATATGCTTAACAGTAAAAAGAAAGATGAAGCGATTCATAAATATTCCCATGTTTTTCCTTTTGGAATGCTGGACAACTGTTACGACTTGGACAAAAAAAGCCGGAGGGAGGGACAAATCATCAATTATATATACGATTTCAAGAATAAATATGGAAATGTTCCTCAATCATGCCCACCTGACAATGAGCTGAAAGACTCATGGAACAAACTGTCCGTATCCCTTCAGTGGTCCAATTTGTACAGTGCATATTCCATTAGTCCCAAGCTACGCTCCATAGGCATTACGGATGGTTACGTGAAACTGGACAACGACCAGATAACATTGCTTGCCGAAGTCGAACATAACCGTTGGAACATGGAGAAGCTGCTGCTTGGCTTCCGTAAACCCACCGCCGAAGAAGAAGAGTTAATCTATGGCAGCAAGGAAATGGGAGACATCTTCAAAAAGAAACGCTTTGTGCATCCCGATATACGTCCGTATGATGAATTGAAGGAAAGCTCAAAAGCGTATGACAGATGTATCACAGCCGGCATTCCGCTAGTCGTAAACAACAACACATAGGAAGTAACCAACACTATATTATGAAAACATACCATGTATTTATAGCCTCTTCGCTGAGTTTTCAGAAAGAAAGGGATTTAATGGAAAAAGTCCTGACGGAAAGAAACAACAGCGAACTCAATATTGTAGTGCACCGGCACGAAAAAAATGGAGACAACGATTTAGCTAAAGGCGATACGCAGGAAATCATAAATTCAGAGATAAGGCAATGTGACGTCATCATCTTCTTCGCCGGAAACTGGATACGCTCCAAGACCATCGGAGAGTTTAATGTTGCCATCGAAAATGCATCCAACAAACATATCTATTTCTATCAGAATCCGACATTGGAATACACCCAGGAAGACTGGACAAACACTACTTTATGGAAAGACTTCTATGCGGAATACATGCAAAAGCACCTGGACGACGATACCGTTATCGAGCGGTATGAGAAGCAGTGCAATACGCTGGAGCAGCTAAGGGACGCGTTGGTCAAGGATCGTGAAAGTTTTCTCAATAATCCCTTTTGCGCAATCTCTTGCCATAAGATGGAGTATGATAAAATTATTCCCAACAGCCAAGCCAACCGTCGCAGAGGCAACCTGGACTACTATTTTATCCGTCCGGAAGTAGACAACAAACTTAAAGAGGAGTTTGACAGCACAAACAAGACAATCATCGTCACCGGTCAATCCACTTCGGGAAAGACTATTGCCGTTTGCCGAATGCTGAAAAAGCTCCCTCAGGAATATTATGTGGTCATTTTGAATGCCGATACGACCAAAGAACAGTTAGAACGGCTTTCTGTATCCCAATTCCAGCATGGCAAAAAGATTCTTCTACTGGACGATTTGCAGCTGTTGTTTTGGAAAGAAGAGAATGAAAAGCCGATACCCATTGACAGAGAATTACTTCGCAAGTTATCGGAAATCCTTCACATCGGCAATCCGGACTTCAAGGTTATTGCCACTACAAGCTATAGCTTCAAGGAAGTGAAATCCATGCTTACTTTCAATGAAATGGTTCCTCCGGCCATAGTCGAAGTGGGCATCAAACCTTTATCCTTCAAAAAAATAAATGAATATGCCCGCGAGCTTAGGACATACGGCTATCTTAAACTCCGACCCGAAGCCGGCATGACTATCGGTTCCTTGTTTTTCGACATAGACAGAATCAAGACCAGATATAACAACCAGTTCCAGAACAGCAATTTAAGCAACCTGCAGAAATCCATGCTTCGACAACTCTGCCACGCCATAAAATGTTTGTGGATGTGGAAAAAGAGAAGCCGCAATAAAATAGACCTATTGCTCGATTTCCTCAAATTCACCTATGAGAACAGTTACGAAAAGGCCGACAGAAGCACCATCTGTGAATTGGCAGGCAAAGTAGATGATTTGATTTATTATCAGGACATTGAAAAGGACACATTTGAAGTTGAAGACATCATAGTAACCCAGGTTTTCCAGTACTATAGCAGTGAACCGTCCGATGACCTACTGGCAACTGAAAAGAAAGCCATAAAGGGCATATTCCGCTATATCTACTACAAAGACAGACCGAACTTTTTCAAAAATACAACCAAGATCCTGCATCGGGTGAAAAACTGTTCGGTAAATGCCCCCGAACTCCAACAGTATATCATCAATGATGTTGTAAGCCGCATTTATAAAAACGAACAAACGCTATATACAAGTAAGGAACTGGGAACAAACCCGGAAAGCGTTTCCATTGATTGGGTGGACGCCTATATTGGCAATATAGCCAATTTTGCTCCTACCAATGCAGAGGCCATCCATATTTGGAAATTAACAAAAAAATATAATAGGAGAGAGCTGAATGTGCTGCGGTGGCTTTTGCCCAGACTGCAGACACAACAAGATAAGGACATTGTACACAAGGATTTGCTCAATGAACAAGGGCAAATGCAAGACAAGTATATAGAAAACTCGTATATTGAATTTCAGACAGAATTGGTACGGTTCCTCGACATGGACGAAGCCAAAGAAATATACCTCAACGCTTCCTTTATATACGAAGCTTCCCCAAGTGCCGATGATGACGACATAGATGATTTCTTCTCCGATTCTGCAGAGAGCGCCCATGGGCAGGAAAGCAACAATGAGACTTATCTGACAGAACTGAAAGAGAAAAGAATACGTAATTTCGCCAGGCAGCTTATGCATAAAGCACAGACTCTGGCTGACATACACGACATCAAGAACTTCTTGCAGAAGAATGATAAAGGGGTAGTTCCCCACGACGATGCAGTCTTTTTCTTCAACTTTATTGCTCCCTACACCTGGCTGGAAGTTTTCAAAAGATTCAGCCAGCCGGAAGAGCTGGTTGCATTCTTCAACGAACTGACAGAACTGTCTGTCGACAAAAAAGAGGATACCAGTATGTTCCTGAACAAGACCGAAGTGTTGAATGGAGCACTCGAAAACATACCGTCCTCTTATGCCTATGATTTATGGAACCGTATGGGGAATAACTGTGATGGCTACTCATTGAACTTTATGCTCCAAAAGGCTAAAAATTTTGAGCAGGCCAAAGGAATCTTCAACACTTTTATGGAAAGGTTGGAGCAGCAAGAAGAAGAAAACAAGACCAAACTGAAAGTGGGTGAAATCTACCTGAACGACTTATTGGATACGACCTCCACTTATAGCGGGATTAAGGAATGCGAGGAACTGTTCCATAAATACCATTTACTGGAAGCAGACCAGTCTTTACTGGATTACCCGAGCCAGCACACACAAGGTATCCTATACCAACGCATGACCCTAAAGGAAATCAAGGCACATATGAAGAGACATCGTCCCCAAAACGGCGATGAATCTCGAAATATAAGAACAATCGTACAATTCATTCTGAAAATATCAAATTATGAAGAGGCGTATCAGGCACTGTTCGGAGAAACTCCCGATTGTATTACTCCGGAAGAACAACAGATTTTGAATCATTCGCCCTACGTTGTCTCCGAAATGTTCAATAAGGTAAAGACTCCGGAAGAAGGAGGAGTCGCAAGGGATTTCTTCGAGAACCGGCTGGACAAGTCACTGCTCAATCATCCTGATGCCAATATCTTGAATATCATTATCAATAACCGGTTCATATATCCCTATTATGAACAAAAAGTGGACATGATAAAGCGGATGTCCGAAAAATACACCGTACAACAGAACAGTTATACACATAAACATTTACTCTATCACCTGACCAACCACACCCAAGATTCACTTCCTCCGGAAGAAATACAACTGATTATAAATGAGGAAATAATGAAAAGCCTGGATGCGCCAAAGGATGTATTGAAGCAAATGCTTATCCAGCGATACTATGCCGGAAGAGCACAAGACAACGTTCCGCAGCCTTTTCCCATTTATACATCGGAAGGGTGGAAAATTAAAGAAAGCACTATTCTGGAATATGTGTATTGTCTGCTGGACGTGGGCGTATATGATGGAGGAATTATCTTCTGTTGCATGAAGGCATTGCTCCGTCAGAATGATAAGGAAAACGCCCAACGGCTGCAAGAGCAAGCAATCAGTAAAAAGGTTTTTATCAATTACGATTCATATTGTATGTTGAAAAAGGTAGGAGCCGTCATTCCCAAACCCTACCTATTTGTCGAACATTATCCAATTATGAAGGACATATGCTATCAAATGCGGGAACGCGGCATGACCTTCGAAGAAGCCGAAAGCCGTATAAAAGAGATGGAAGATGATTTACATATTTCCATTGCACGCACACAAATCTACTGGAACAATGTCATCAGCCGCATGGCCAACAACAGAACAAACAAAAAACTGGTGCTTCAGAATACTCTGAAATTCATCGATGAACACCATGTGCCGATGAGTCCGGAAATATATTACTCCCTTTTACACACAATCACTTCCATTGAAGACTATACAAAAGTCAAAGGTTTATATAAAGGCGAATTGAATATAGGACATATCTTCGTACTTCTAAAGAAGATTCCAGAATTTGCCAAATATAGAATTGCCGAATGGGCATTTGTCGCCTGCTTGCGTCAGGAGTTTGATGAATGGTATGACATTCTATGTTCCATCAGTGAGAAAGAGCAGGAGAAAAGAATTAAAATCATGTTACAGTCCGAGCACTACAAGCAACTGCAAGTCATCACCCCCAAAGGGTATCTTAACCAGACTTTCTTGTTCTGGTGGACTATCCGCTACGCCGTCTCAGAGACTGAAGAGCAACGGAAGGCAGAATTGGATACCCTTGTCACAATGATACCCAACCCCTTTGTACCTCAGTATCCGAAAATGATAGAGAAGTTCTTTATACCTTATCCGCAAGACTTGCTTGAAATCATTCGAGAATATATAGGCCGGATTATTTCATCCGAGCCGCAATAGCCAGCAATACCCCGAGCACCACACCCAATATCGCTGCAAACAGCACCCGCATTTCTCCCGGCAGGAGGAATGTGATGGTGTGTGCCGGATACCAGAAGAAAGGAATTGTTTTCTTGAAGACAAAATTCCATTGTGCATCCCAATTCAGATGCGTAATGATGCGGGTCATCGGGATAGGAGTGAGGAGGCTGCGAGGCGAACCGCCACAATCCAGGATATGCGTATCCGTAATCTTATGGAATGTCATGAATACCGGAGCGAAAATGGTATTCATACTCACCGACACGGCAAAAGCCACCCCTACTTTAGCCCAGCACAATCCCGGTGCATGAAAAACCGCCGGAGCCTCCTGCATGCCAAGGTATTGCAAAAATGCCGGAGTACCATTCGAAAAAATAACCATCGCCATATTAATGCCCATCCCCAATATCCCCCATACAAACATCCGGGGCAAAACCCCGAATCCTTTCCGGCAATACACGCCGGCACTAAACCGCAAGCCGATCATCTCTCCCAAAGTCGACAAGACGGCAAATTTCAGGAAACTCATGATCATGCCATGAGCCGCATTAAAAGCATGATACCATTCGTAAACAGGCCGGCAGATAAAAAAGGGTAACAGCAAAACCGCTACCCCCAGTATAAAAATAAAGTCTTGTTTTTTCATTTTTCAATCCGGATACGGGCATCCACCGCCACCACATTTTCTTTATTACCGAGTAATGGATTCAGGTCCATCTCAAAAATTTCAGGAGCCACTTTCACTAACATGGACACCCTCGACACGGCTTCGGCGAATTTTTGTTCGTTCACCGGTTCTTGTCCCCGTACTCCCTGAATGATTTTATACGATTTCAAGCTACGGATCATATCCAAAGCTTCCGGTTGGGCAA
>OHPR01000783.1_pt1 | contig 11112 bp, 9 predicted proteins | sample 1577761 | NCBI WGS metagenome assembly OHPR01 (sample SAMEA3879537, study PRJEB24766) | human gut metagenome | biome: human-associated habitat; feature: feces | place: USA | collected 1985/1987 | reverse complement strand
CCCCGCCGTTTGTTCAGCTGTCCGCCGGCAGCGGATAGAACAACCCGCGCCAGTAAATTTTCCCTGAAAAGCCGTCGAATTGGGCGCCTCCGCGGAAGAAGCACACGCTGTCCGCTTTGGTGCCGGCACAGAGCGTGTTGACCATGGCATACACCAGCAGGCGCTCCTGGGTTTCGTCCATGCCTGCTCCCACATTTTCAAAGGAGGGGGCGAAGTTGACCAACATGGTGCCCTCAGATAGCGCCAGACCCAGAATGTCGGTGTCTTGTATGGCTCCGGCAGGCATCACCGCCGTGAGTCCATCCACGCTGTCATATGCCTTGGGGCCGCGCGCCAGCTCAATGAGCAGCGTGCGCGGGCTCATGCGCTGCGTGTAAGGCACGGGACGCCTGACCTCGCGCAGGTGCTGACCGTCCGTGTCGGCAAAGTACAGGGTACAGTAATCGTAGAGCAAGGTGGAAAAATCGGTGCGCAGGAGCACGTTTTCCGCAAAGCTGATGGACACGTCTTGGTCCTCCTCCAGCTGCAGCTGGCTTACGGGCGTGTCATTGATGGACACGCGGATGCCGCTCACGTTGGGGAAGAAGGTGCACAGCGTATAGCACAACGAGGCCATGCTCTGCGCCCGGGTCAGGCCGTAGGCTTCCAGCATATCATCCAGGTTATAGGCAAACTCCAGCTCAATGACCGATCCACCCGTGGATTCGGAATTGACCAGCACGGGGTCGGCGGTGAGCAGGTCGCCCAGCAGCGGCAGGGCGGGGGAGTCAATCTCCCCGGTGGGACCCTGCGCCAGCTCGCGCAGGATGGCGACCACCATGTTGGAAAACACCTGATCGGAAAACGATACGCTGCGTACCTCGCTGACTACGCCATCCATGCCGCTGACGGGAAAATACAGCGTTACATTGGAAGTAAGGGGCTTGAGCGATGCGTCCGAACCGCTGTCGACCCGGCGGGAAAGCAGCTGTTCATATGCCGCGCCGATGTCCTGTGCCGTCGTGGCTGAAAACGCGCCCATCGGAAGCGTGTTGGCTATGTCCAGCCCCACGGGGCGGTCCACCACCAGAAAGTTGACCCATTCGATTTCCGGCAAAGTGGTCAGCGTGTTGGCAATGGCCTGGCAGGCCAGGTACAGCGCGTCGCGGCTGAGCTGCAGGGCGTTGGCCGCCAGGTTGACGGTGGCCACATTGCGGCTGACCTCCACCGGATTGACCCCATACAGCGACAGGCGCACGCTGCCGCCCACGGGGCTGGCGTTGCCGTCGCCGGCATGCGCCAGCAGCGCGCGTGCCAGGCTTTCGGCATCGGAGCGGGTGGGGGAGAAGGATACCTCGCTCTCCACCGTGGTCAGACCCATGCCGTCATGGCGGGGCAGATAGAGCGTGGCGGGAGCCGTATATTCCAGCGAGGCATCCCCGATGGGAGCCAGATACGAGACCTCGGCAGGTGGCAGCGTCACGGCGGGCTCGTCATCCGTGATAGGCAGGCCCACAGGGGCGCAGCCGGCAAGCAGGGTGCACGCCAGCGCCATGGACAGGGCGAGCACCGCATATTTTCGGATCAAGCCAATTCCCTCCTTTCGGGGTCATCCCTGATGGATGGGTAACTCCACCGTGAAGGTGGCCCCGTTGCCCTCCTCGCTGTCCACGGTGACGGTGCCGCCATGCATAAGCACCATCTGATGAACGATGCTCAGCCCCAATCCCGTGCCGCCGGTCTCCCGGCTGCGGGCCTTGTCCACCCGGTAGAAGCGATCGAAGATGTGGGACTGATCCTCTTTGGGAATGCCGGGGCCGTTGTCCGATACGGTCAGGATCGCATCCCGGCCGGAACGGATCAGCCGCACGCGGATCACCCCGCCCTCCTGGGTGTATTTGCTGGCGTTCTCCATCAGGTTGTACACCACCTGCGTCAGCTTCGCGCAGTCGGCATACATGTCGCAGCGGTCGTTGAGCTGGAGTTTCAGCTCCTGATGACGCTTCTCCATCACCAGAGCCAGGCGGTGCGCCGTGTCGGTGACCACCTGCGCCAGGCTGAAGGTGGTGCGGTTTAAGCGCATGGTCTTGGAATCCATGCTGACCAGAGTCAGCAAATCGCTGATAATCAGATTCAACCGGTCGATTTCCTTGTTGATATCGGTGAGAAACTCAGTGCGCATGCCCGCGTCCATGTCGGGCTGATAAATGATGCTTTCCAGAAGAATTTTCATGGTAGCCAGCGGGGTTTTCAGCTCATGGCTGGCATTGGATACGAACTGATTGCGGCTTTTGTCCAGCATTTCCAGCTTTTCGGACATGGTGTTGAACGTTTCCGACAGGCGGCGGAGCTCGCCGCTGCCCTTGACCGGCACGCGCACGGACAGATCGCCGCGTCCCATGCGCTGGATGCTGCGCGTGAGAGATACGATGGGCCGCGTGATCACGCGCGAAAATACCAGCGCAATCACCATGGCCACCCCGGCGGCAATGAGGAAATAGAGGATCATTTTGTCCTGCAGGGTGAACAGCCGCTCCATCGTGCCCTGCATGGGCGAGGTCAGCAGCAGCACCCCGATGGTCTGCCCGTTTTGCACAAGCCCCGCCGTGGAATAGGCCACCCATTCCACCCCTTGGTCGAAGGGGCGGAAAAGGCCCAGCACGTCCAGCGCCGCGCTCCTGCTTTCCGTCTGATGGACGCCGTAGTCTTCCGTTTTTCCCTCGGAGAGAATGCTGGCCACCTCCGGCAGCTCCATGCGAGAGCCGTTGAGTTCGCTTTGGCTGTCGGCCTGCACCTTTCCGCTCATGTCCAGCACCATCAGGCGCGCGCCCAGCTCGGTCGCGGCGGCTTCCAGCCGCTCCTGCAGCGTCTGCGTCTGGGCCGACAGGTACAGCGGAGCCAGCTCCTCGGCAAGCCGGCTGGTGCTCACACGGTCCTGCTGCTTGCGGTCGTCGAACAAATAATCGCCCACCAGCCCAATGAGCGAGGTGGCTACCACATAGTAGCTCACCCCCACAATGAGCAGGAAGGCGAAAAGAATCTTCCAGCGGATGGATGTAAACGGCGTGTTAATCCTTATCGGTGAAATAGTAGCCCACTCCCCACTTGGTGAAGATGAATTCCGGCTGGGCGGGGTTGCGCTCGATCTTTTCACGCAGCCTGCGGATATGCACATCCACCGTGCGCGCGTCGCCGGTATAATCGTACTTCCATACGGTTTCCAGCAGGGCCTCGCGGCTGAACACCTTGCCGCGGTTGTTGACAAATACCTGCAATAGGTCAAACTCCTTGGCCGTCAGCCGCACCTCTTTTCCGCCCAGGGTCACGGAACGGTTGATGGCGTTGATCTCCATGTCGTGCACGCGCACCACCTTGCGGGCCTCGTTTTGCACGTTGCCGGAGGCGCGGCGCATGATGGTCTTGATGCGGGCCTTGACCTCCAGAATATTGAAGGGCTTGGTCATGTAATCGTCCGCGCCATATTCCAGCCCCAGAATCTTGTCGATCTGCTCGCCCTTGGCGGTCAGCATGATGATGGGCACGTTGCTGTGCTCGCGGATGCGCTGGCACACCGTGATGCCGTCGATTTTGGGCAGCATTACATCCAGCAGGATAAAATCAAAATGTCCGGAAAAAAATTTGGTCAGGGCTTCCTCGCCGTCGGCGGCCGAGTCCGTCTCAAATCCCTCTTGTTCGAGCGTATATTTCAAACCTTTTACAATTAGAGGCTCATCATCCACCAAAAGAATCCGCTTGGCCATGGGCTTCTTCCTTTCCATTCCAGTGCTATCTGCAAGCCTAAAAGGCAGTAAATATCAAAGGATGTTTACATTGTATAGCCAGTTATGAAAAAAATCAAGAGCAATTGAAACAAAATCTTCACATTTCGCCGGAAAAAAACGGATGCTTTGAGCACACTGCAATCCGTCTGCTCCGATAGGCTTGCCAGCGGGCTGCGCGGCGGCTATAATGATCGCATTGGGAGGAATGTGCGATGCGGGTATTGATTGCGGAGGACGACCGGCGCGTGGCCGGGCTTTTGAAGAACCGGCTCAAGAGCGACCATATTTCCGCCGACGTGTGCTACGACGGACAGGAGGCGCTGGAACTGAGCGGGGTGGTGCACTATGATGTGATCGTGCTGGACATCATGATGCCCAAAATGGATGGCCTGGAGGCCGTACGCCGCATGCGGGAGCGGGGCACGGATACGCCCGTGCTGTTTCTGACCGCGCGCGACGCCATAGAGGACCGTGTGGGCGGCCTGAACGCGGGCGCGGACGATTATCTGGTCAAACCCTTCGCCTATGAGGAACTGCTGGCGCGTATCCACGTGCTGGCACGCCGTCAGAAGGCGACGGGGAACCTGTTTACCCTGGAAGATCTCACTTTGGATGCCAGCCGTCACGTAGCCACGCGAGGGGGGACGGAACTGCATCTGACCAGCCGGGAGTATGCCATTCTGGAATACCTGATCCGCAACGCCGGCGTGGTGCTGTCGCGGGACCGCATTTTGGAAAACGTGTGGAGCATGGATTACGAGGGCGCGTCCAACATGGTGGACGTCTACATCCGCAGCCTGCGCAAAAAGGTGGACGATCCCTTTGAAAAGAAGCTGATTCATACCGTTCGCGGCGTGGGATACGTGCTGCGCGCGCAGGAGTGAGGGAGGCGCCATGGGGATCAAGCTGAAAATGACGCTCTGGTATACAATACTGGCGCTGGTCACGGCAGGGCTGATGGGCGGACTGCTCTTTATTGCGGCCCAGCGCAGCGCCTACGAATACTACAGCGATACGCTGCACGCTGCATCCTCTCTGGCGCAGTCCCAGCTGGAATATGAAAGCGGCAACCTGGAAATCGACGACGACCTGGAGGACATCCCGGATGTGCACATTGCGCTCTACACGGAAAGCGGCACGTTGATTTACGGCCGCACGCGCGTGGAGCTGGCCTTTGAGCAGGATGCGGTGCGCCGCGTGTCCTCCGGCGGAATGGAATGGTATGCGCTGGATACGCTGCTCACCTTCGACGGCCGCAGCTCGGTGTGGATGCGCTGCGTCAAGGCGGCGGACTCGGAGGCGGCGGCTTACGTTCTGGTGCTGCGGGTTGCGCTGATCCTGCTGCCGTTAATGATCGGGCTGACGGCGCTGGGCGGATTCCTGATTGCAAGAGGCGCATTCCGTCCTGTGGGCCGCATGGCGGCTACGGCGGAGGCCATCGTAAGCGGCGGAGATCTGGGCCGGCGCGTGGGGCTGCATGGCGGCCGCGATGAGCTCACCCGGCTGTCGCGCACGCTGGACAGCATGCTGGAGCGTCTGGACGAGGCCTTCCGACGCGAGCGGCAATTCACCTCGGATGCGGCGCACGAGCTGCGCACGCCGCTCAATGCCGTGCGCCTGCTGTGTCAGGAGGCCATGGATGAGACGGACCCAGGCCGCAGCGAGGCGCTGATTGCGGAGATCATGGATCGCATCGATGGGCTGAGCCGGCTGGTGGCGCAGCTGTTGGCGCTGTCACGCATGGACGCGGGGCGTGTCCCGGTGGAGATGCGGGATGTGGACGTCTCCCGGCTGATGCAGGAGGTGGCGCACGAACTGGAGCCCCTGGCGCAGGATGCGGACATCTCGCTGGAGGCCGAGGTGGAACCCGGCGTGCAGATGAACGCGGACGCGTCGCTGCTGACCCGCCTGGCGGTGAACCTGCTGGGCAATGCCATTCGCTATGGGCGACGCGGCGGGCATGCATGGCTGAAGCTGACCGATGAGGCGGACGGCGTATGCTTGGCTGTGCGCGACGACGGCGTGGGCATGTCGCCGGAGGAACAGGAGCGCATGTGGGACCGTTTCTGGCGTGCAGACAGCTCGCGAAATTCGGAGGGAACGGGTCTGGGATTGGCGATCGCCCGGTGGATTATCGACCGGCATGGCGGGTCTGCCCAGGTGCGGAGCGCGCCCGGAAAGGGCACGGAAATCCGGGTGGTTTTTCCCCGAAAATAAATTTTGAATTTTCATTTTTCTTTCATCTTGCCTTGCTATACTCTGACCGTGCTCAAGAGAGCACACAGAAAGGAGCAAATGAAAGATGAAAAAGATGAGTATGATCCTGGCGGTCCTGGCTGCTATGATGATTGCCGGTGGCGCCCTGGCCCTTACCGATACCGAGGCGGAAACCGCCGCCCGCGCCTATGTACCCGCTGAGGCACAGCTGACCCGGTCCGAAATGGACGATGGCATGCATGAGCTTACCTTCCGTGTGGAGGCCACGGGTGAAAAGTACGAGATTCAGGTCAACCCCAACACCGGCGCGGTGGTCAAGATTGAAAGCGAACGCAAGAGCGCATCCAACGCCCGCTCCACGACGCTGACTGACGAGGCGGTGGCGTCCGCGGTCGAGGCGGCCTATCCCGGGGCCGAAATCATTCGCAAGGATGAGCAGATCGACGATGGCAACCACGAGATTGAGGTCTTTATCGTGACCGACGAGCTCTATGGCAAGCTGGATCTGAACGCCGAGACCGGCACGATTGTGGATCGTGAGCTCTATGTAGGCCAGTACACGGCGGACGGCATGATGACCGAAGAAGCGGCCCGCGCGCAGATCGCCACCCTGAAACCGGGCGCGGAGATCGTCAGGATTAAGCTGGACGAGGATGACGGCCGCTACTTCTGGGAGGGCGACGCCACCCTGAATGGTACCCGGTATGAGTTCTCCATCAACGCTACCACCGGCGACATGGTGGAGTGGGAACGCGACTGATCCGAAATCCCTTTCAAAAGGCATGCAGCACCGTATCCGATCCTTTTCGGATACGGTGCGCCTTTTTATTTAGGAGACAAAGACGCGGCAGGTAGCAGAGCAGGCCTCCCCGGCATGCGCTCAAATGCGCCGGACGATCGCCCTACAGATTTTTTGGCCGCATGCCGATAACCGGTTGACAGATGAAAAAGTTGTGCTATCATCTTTTTAGTTGATATATCATCTTTCTTGAAAGGGAAGCAGAATGGACGTTACGCAGCGGAGAATCTCCATAATCGCGCGCGGCGTGGGCAGGTTTACCACGCGCACCATGCGACGCGAGGGCATCGGAGCCTCAGAATTTGATCTCATTCAGGCGGTGCGCTGCCATCCGGGCATTACGCAGGCGGAGGTATGTCAGCGCCTGGAGATTGATAAGGGCGCGGCGGCACGGCAGTTTGCACGGCTGGAGGCCAAGGGGTATCTCCCCGCCGACCGGCGCAGCCGCCTGCTCTATGCCACCCATAAGGCAGAGGAACTCAAGAATTCCAAGGCGCATCTGGAGGAGCTGTTCTATGAATGGCTGCTGGAACCCCTGAACGCGCAGGAACAGGAGGAACTGGCCCGTCTGCTGGCGGTTCTGGAGCCGCGCTGCCGCGAAGAATGGCGGGCTGGTTTTCCCAACGTAGAGGAGAGACTCGCCGCGGAAAAGGCGCGGGAGCAGGGAGGCAGTCCGGTATGAGGATGATTTTCCGCTACATGAAGGCTTATGCGCGCCGAATTGCCTCTTCCATGACGGTCAAGCTGCTGGGCGCGGTGACGGAGCTGCTGATTCCCTATATTCTGGAACACCTGATCGACGAGGTGGTGCCTTTGGGGCAAATGCGGCAGGTGATTCTCTGGGGCCTTCTGATGGTCGCCACCGCACTGGTCACCCGCCAGCTCAATGTCTGGGCCAACCGCATGGCGATTGATAACGCGCATAACGTGTCCTACGATATCCGTCAGGACCTGTTTACCAGGACGGCCAACCTTTCCGGCGCGCAGTTCGACGCCTTCGGTCTGCCCAGCCTCATCAGCCGCATGACCAGTGACAGCTACAACGTGCAGTCCTGCGTGCAGACCCTGCAAACCCTGTGCGTGCGCGTACCGATGATGCTTCTGGGCGGCATCTGTGTAACGCTGATGATGGACGCTGCGCTCTCGGCCATCCTGTATGTGATGGTTCCCGTTTTGATCGTGGTCATCCTGTGCGTTTCCCGATATGGCATTCCGCTTTACCGCAAGGTGCAGGAGCGTCTGGACGATGTGGTGCGCGTGATGCGTGAGGATATCTCCGGCATTCGTGTGGTCAAGGCGCTTTCCAAAACCGAATATGAAAAGCGGCGCTTCAGCCTGAGCAATGAGGCCATGACCCGGGCGGATATCAAGGCCAGCACCATCATGGCCATTCCCGGTCCGCTGATGCAGATGTGCCTCAACATCGGCCTTACGCTGGTAGTGTGGCTGGGGGCGGCAAGGGTGGACAGCGGACAGATCAAGCCGGGCGTGATCCTTGCATTCCTGACGTATTTCAACATGGTGCTGCAGGGCGTGATGGGCGTCAACCGCATCTTCATCATGGTCAGCAAGGCCAGCGCGTCGGCCAACCGCATCGCCCAGGTGCTGGAGATCGAGCCGGACCAGCGCGTTCTGGCCCCGGAGGAAGCCCGGACCCCCGCCGGCGACGAGTTCATTCGCTTTGAGCACGTCAATTTCAGCTACGGCGAGGCAACGGAGCATTCCCTGGCCGGCGGAGAACGGGAACAATGCCTCTATGACATCAACTTCGCCCTCAGGCGCGGCGAAAGCCTGGGCATCATCGGCCCCACCGGCTGTGGCAAGAGCACCATCATCAATTTGCTCATGCGCTTTTATGACGTGGAGGACGGCGGCGTGTTCGTGGACGGACGGGATGTGCGCACCTACGAAAAGGACGAGCTGCACCGAAAGTTTGGCGTGGTGTTTCAAAACGATATGGTGTTCTTCAACACCCTGCGGGAAAACATCCGCTTTGGCCGGAATCTGGATGATACCGCGCTGACGCGCGCGGTGGAGGACGCGGTGGCCGCCGAGTACATTGATTCACTGGAGGAAGGGCTGGATTACCGGGCCGATATCAAGGGTGCGAACCTGTCGGGCGGGCAGCGGCAGCGGCTGCTGATTTCCCGCGCCCTGGCGGGAAATCCGGAAATCCTGATTCTGGACGATTCCTCCTCCGCTCTGGATTATAAAACGGACGCGGCTCTGCGCAAGGCGATTTTTGAGCATCACCGCGACTCCACCACCATCATGGTCGCTCAGCGCGTCAGCTCCATCCAGTCCATGACGCACATTCTGGTCATGGATAACGGCCGGTGCATCGGCTATGGAACCCACCAGGAGCTTCTCAAGACCTGCCCCGCCTATCTGGAGATCTATCAGACGCAGATGGGCGCGCTGGCGTAACGCGGAAGGGGGAGAACGCAATGCCGCCAAGAGGGCTGGGAGCCAAAAAAGAACGGCCCAAGAACGCGAAGGGTACGACGCTTCGCATCCTGAAATATGTGATGAACTACCGCTATGTGGTGCTGGCGCTGCTGGTGCTGACGCTAATCAGCAACGTGGGCAACCTTCTGGGTCCCACCTTTGCCGGCAAAGCCATCGGCGCGGCCGTGGGTCAGGGACAGGTGGATTTTGACACCGTCGCTTTTTATGCGGGGTGCATGCTGGCCGCCTATCTGATTGGCAATATCATGTCCTTTCTGGCTACGCAGGGCATGATGCGCATGGGCAGGAGGGTAGCCCGGAAAATGCGGCAGGATGTGTTTGACAAGCTCATGGGCCTGCCGGTGAGCTACTTCGACCGCAATCAGGCCGGCGATATTATCAGCCGCGTCTCCTACGATATCGACGTGGTCACCACCAGCCTTTCCGCCGATTTGATTCAGATTCTGACCAGCGTGATCACGGTGGGCGGTTCGTTTTTGATGATGTGCCTCATCTCACCGGCCATGGTGCTGTGCCTGTGCGTAACGCTGCCGCTGGCGGTGCTGTTTACCCGTTACATGGGCAAAAAAACCCGTCCGCTCTATGCCAGGCGCAGCGCGGCCTACGGCAAGATGAACGGCTATGTGGAGGAGATGTTCTCCGGGCAGAAAACCATCCTCGCTTATGCCTATGAAGAGGATGTCTGCCAGGATTTCAGCGCCATCAACCACGAAGCCGCCGATGCCTATCGCGATGCGGATGCCCTGGGCATGATTACCGGCCCCACGATCAACATGATCAACAACCTGGGGCTGTCCCTCATCGGCATGGTGGGAGCCGCCCTGTATCTGCTGGGCGGCGTGGGCATGGAGCAGATTTCGTCCTTCGTGCTCTACTCCCGCAAATTCTGCGGCCCGATCAACGAAATCGCCAACATCATCAATGAAATCTATTCTGCGCTGGCCGCGGCGGAGCGGGTTTTTACCCTGCTGGATCAGGCGGAGGAGCTGGCGGACGCGCCCGATGCGGAGGTGCTCACGCAGGTGGAGGGGGATGTGGAGGCGCGTCACGTGAGCTTTGGCTACATGCCGGGCAAAACCGTGCTGCACGATTTGAACCTCAAGGCCCAGCCGGGACAGACCATTGCCATCGTGGGCCATACCGGCGCGGGCAAGACCACCCTCATCAACCTGCTCATGCGCTTTTACGACGTGGACCGCGGACAGATTCTGGTGGATGGCCTCGATGTGCGCAAGGTGACCCGCGCGTCCCTGCGCCGGGCCTATGCGATGGTCCTGCAGGACACCTGGGTATTTGGAGGCACCGTCTTTGAGAACATAGCCTACGGCAAGGAGGGCGCCACGTTGGACGAGGTGGTGGCCGCGGCCAAGGCGGCCCGTATTCACAGCTACATCATGCGCCTGCCCAAGGGTTACGACACCGTCATCAGCGAGGACGGGGGCAACATCAGCAAGGGACAGAAGCAGCTGCTTACCATCGCCCGCGCCATGCTCTACGATACCCGCATGCTCATCCTGGACGAGGCCACCAGCAACGTCGATACCAACACCGAACAGAAGGTGCAAAGGGCCATGCAGGACCTGATGAAGGGAAAGACCTCCTTCGTCATTGCGCACCGCCTGTCCACCATCCAGCACGCCGACAGGATTCTGGTGATGGAGCATGGAGACGTGATGGAGCAGGGCACCCACGAAGAGCTGATGGCGCGGCGCGGAGTATACTACCGGCTGTACGCCGCGCAGTTTGAATAGGGCTTCCGTGCGCCTGCAATCAAAAAAACACGCCCGGCCTCCCATCGGAAGGCCGGGCGTCAGACCGTTGAAAACCCTGATTTTAGAGAAAGTCGCGTTTCTTGCGCCCTTCGGG
>OHPR01000777.1_pt1 | contig 11175 bp, 9 predicted proteins | sample 1577761 | NCBI WGS metagenome assembly OHPR01 (sample SAMEA3879537, study PRJEB24766) | human gut metagenome | biome: human-associated habitat; feature: feces | place: USA | collected 1985/1987 | reverse complement strand
AATCTTTAGATTAAGGTACTTTCATACGCTTTTGTACATCCATAACACTTCACCCGACCAATACAGGATTTGCATGGTCGGGTGAATGGATTATAACTACTTATTCTTTTGTGAGTTCCGGTATTTCAATAGTTGTGCCATACGGTACATTGTTGGGGTTCTTAATAACCTTCGGATTGTGTTTCACAATGTATGGCCACATTGCCTTTGTACCATAAAAACGCAAGGAAACCCTAGTCAAAGTTTCTCCTTCTTTGATTGTATATTTTGTCTTGGTTCCCGTAATCTTATAAGATGCTGAATCCAGATAGGCAGAAGTAGCAGGTTGTTGTGTAACCGTTTGAGGTTCTGCTTTGACAGGAATAGCTTCTTCTTTTTTGGCAACCGGTTGTGTCGTGGTAGCGACTTTGGATACATCAGGCGTTATTATCTTTGTAGTATCCTTATGTGCAATCGTATCAGAAAGTTGCGCTTCCGGTTGAACGGGTTGAGTCGTCACAGGCGGCATATCCAGTGCATTCTTGTCAGATGAAGAAGAAAACAGGTCCGGATAATAGATAAATAAAATCACACCTCCACATAGTAACAATACTATGACGATTACAGTTATCAAATAAGGAACAGGAGATTTCTCCTTTTTAACAACCTCTTTTTTAGATATCGGGCTAACAGTAGTTTGTACAGAAGCTTTAGTCGGCTTTGTAATTTCCGACTGTGGTGATACTATTGGAATTTCGGGCTTTAGATTTGCTTTCAGAAGTTCTTGTTCAATAATCTGCTCTGCCGTAATTCTTTCTTTCTCTTTTACTGGTTGTTCTGGCTGTTGTTGTTCAACCATAAGTGATTCTTCAACCACTACTTTTTCTTCAATAGACTGTTCCGTTATTCGTTCCTCCTGAACCGTATCCACTTCTTCGGAAGAATCTTGTTCAGCAATCTGACTTTCATTTTCTACTATAGGATTAGAAGTATTCTCTTGACTTTCCTCCTTTTTATTATAATCTTCTATTGTTGAAGCAAGAATTTCCTCACCTACTTCTTCCTCTTCCACTTCTTCTACCGGAGTATCTTCCAATACTGTGTTTTCATTCAACACAACAGTCTCGAAATGTGCAAAAGGTTTATTAATTGTATCTCTCAAATTCGCGTCCGGAGAAAATGAAACCTTTGTATGCCCTTTTATTTGGAAACGTTCACCTGTGTTAACATTGACACTTTCCCGGCTATCTACATCGATAAGTTTGAAAGTTCCCAATCCTTTGATTTTTACAGTCTTCTCGTTTTCCAAGGCTTGTTCAATCAAGAGAAAAAACTCTTTTACGAACACCTCGGCATCCTTCTTGGTCATGCTATGTTTAGCAGCCAACAAGTCAGTAAGGTCTTGAATTGTTAGTCTTTCATTCATAACGGGAAATATTTATTTAAACTTATCTTTCAATGTATTGCTAGGTTTATAAGATAACACCAATTTGGGAGGAACCAACATACGTTGTTTACTTGCCGGATTAATTGAAATACGTTCCGCTTTCTTTTTTACTTCAAAAGAACCGAATCCTTGTACTGCAATCACGTTACCTTCTTCCAGTTCTTGTATCATATCAGACAGTAAAGAACCTATTAATTCGGAAGTATCCTTAATGGTGTACCCCAGTCTTTCAGCTAGTTCAGATGTAAATTCCTTATTATTCATAGTCATTTATTATCTTTGCATATAAATCAAAATCGTCTGCATCTACTACTTCTACTTGATAAAACTTTCCGATCTCAAGCTCTTTTTCAGAACAATTAATCAATACTTCCGGATCTACTTCCGGCGAATCAAATTCAGTTCTTCCGATATAATAATCGCCTTCTAACCGATCAATGATAATTTTCATCTGTTTACCGACTTTTTCTGCACTCAACTCTGCCGATATGCCCTGCTGAATATCCATTAATTCATCAAGTCGGGCTTGTTTCACTTTTTGCGGAATAGAATCTTCATAAGTTTCTGCAGCATAAGTACCTTCTTCTTCCGAATAAGCAAAAGCTCCCATTCTATCGAAGCGTACTTTACGGACAAACTCCTTTAACTCTTCAAAGTCTTCCTCTGTTTCTCCAGGATGTCCTACCATTAAAGTTGTTCGCAGGTGAATACCAGGGACTTCTTTACGGAATTGTTCAATCAGTCTGTAAGTATCCTCCTTTGTCACTTGCCGACGCATCAGCTTCAACATATTGTCACTGATATGTTGCAAAGCTATATCCATATACTTGCAAACATTGCCACGTTCACGCATTACACGAAACAAGTCAATCGGGAAATGTGCCGGATACGCATAATGCAGACGAATCCATTCTACTCCTGGTATTTCCGAAATGCGTTCAATCAATTCCGGAAGCATTTGTTTCTTATACAAATCAACTCCGTAATAAGTTAGCTCCTGTGCTATAACCTGAAACTCTTTCACGCCTTGCGACACCAGATACCGGACTTCATCCAAGATTTCTTCTATCGGTTTAGATATATGACGTCCTGTAATAATCGGGATAGCACAATACGAACATTTACGATCACATCCTTCCGATATTTTCAGATAAGCATAATGCTGCGGAGTGGTCAGCGTCCGTTCAATATACAACTCCTCATGATAGCTTTTCCCCAAATCATGCAAAAGTTCCTTCCAGTTGAATTTACCATAGAATTTATCTACTTGTGGTATTTCAATAGCCAGCTCCCTGAGATAACGTTCAGAGAGACAACCCATTACAAAAAGTTTCTTTAAGTCACCTTCTTCCTTTCTTTTAGCAAACTCCAGAATCATATTGATAGATTCTTCTTTGGCATCGCCGATGAAACCGCATGTATTGATGACTGCAATTTCCCCTTGTGGAGTTTCAGTATCATGAGTCACGCTATATCCTACTTCTTCCAGTTGACGCATCAACTGCTCAGAGTCCACCAAATTTTTAGAGCATCCCAAAGTGATTATATCTATTCTCTTTCTTTTCATGCATTTTCTCCAAACAAGGAATCAACAAATTCGTTTTTGCGGAATACTTGTAAATCCTCCATTCCTTCACCCAAACCGATGTATTTAACAGGAATCTTAAATTGGTCGGAAATACCAATTACAACACCGCCTTTAGCAGTCCCATCAAGTTTAGTGATAGCCATAGCGGTAACCTCCGTTGCCAGAGTAAACTGCTTGGCTTGTTCAAAAGCATTCTGTCCTGTAGAGCCGTCCAATACAAGTAATACTTCATCCGGTGCATCAGGCACTACTTTCTTCATTACATTTTTAATTTTGGTCAGCTCGTTCATCAGGCCGACTTTATTGTGCAAGCGTCCGGCTGTATCAATAATAACGATGTCAGCATTGTTGGCAACAGCAGAGCTAAGGGTGTCATAAGCTACCGATGCAGGATCAGCACCCATTTTCTGTTTAACGACAGGCACCCCTACCCGCTCTCCCCAAATCATCAGCTGTTCTACAGCAGCCGCACGGAATGTATCAGCGGCTCCCAAGTAAACAGATTTACCGGCTTTCTTGAATTGATAAGCCAGTTTGCCGATAGTTGTAGTCTTTCCCACTCCATTGACCCCTACTACCATAATCACATAAGGCTTTCTTTCGATCGGAACATCAAAATCAGCTACATCATCCGAGTTATTCTCGGTCAACAAAGCGGCTATTTCGTCACGTAATATATGATTCAATTCCTGAGTATTCACATATTTATCCGCAGCGGCACGTTTTTCGATGCGCTTAATAATATTCAAAGTCGTCTCTACGCCTACATCCGACGTAATCAACACTTCTTCCAGATTATCCAACACTTCGTCATCTACCTTTGACTTACCAGCCACGGCACGAGCGATTTTACTAAACACGCTCTCTTTGGTTTTAGATAACCCCTTATCTAAAGTTTCCTTCTTCTCCTTTGAAAAAAAACTAAAAAATCCCATATTGACAGTTGTTTGTATAATACATAATGCTACAAAGATATAACAAAGGATTGAAAAGTAAAAAAAAGAAGCAATAAAAAATCCCCTCATTGTTTGTCAATGAGAGGATTTTGTATTTATAGCGCGTATGCTATTTCAATTATTTTTTGAAAAAGTCTTGTACTTTTTCATTCGGAACCATTTGCTCATCAAAAACGTATGCTCCAGTCTTAGGAGATTTTACCATTTTGATAACCTTAGTATAAGCACGACCTTCTTTAGAGCCTTCGTGCAAACTTGCTACTGTTTTCTTTGCCATGGGTTATACTTCTTTATTATTTAATTTCCTTGTGTACTGTTACTCTCTTCAGAATTGGGTTGTATTTTTTCAACTCAAGTCTTTCTGTAGTATTCTTTCTGTTCTTAGTTGTGATATAACGAGATGTTCCCGGCATTCCACTGTCTTTGTGTTCTGTACATTCCAGAATCACCTGCACTCTGTTACCTTTTGCTTTCTTTGCCATTGTAAGTTTTCTCCTCTACGTTTAGCCGATTACTTTAATGCTTTTCCAATCACAATAACCTTTAGCCACAGCTTCAGTCAGCGCAGCATCCAGTCCTTTTTTGTTAATAATACGCAACCCGTTAGCGCAAATGCTAAGGCTGATCCAACAATCTTGTTCTACATAGTAGAACTTTTTATTAAACAAGTTCAAATCAAAGGTTCTTTTAGTTCTTCTCTTTGAGTGTGAAACATTGTTGCCAATCATGGCTTTCTTTCCGGTAATTTGACAAATCTTCGACATTTCTATCTTATTTTTATAGTTTTATATCTATACTTATTTCAAACAGGACGCAAAGTAAGCACTTTTATCCGTATAAAACAAGAAATTCCTAAAATAATTCACTTCTGAATACCAATTTTCCCTTATTTGAGTAAATCCCGTAAAATTAATAACGCATTATTGCCGGCTCTTTCAATATTCATGGATCTTCCGCGATTTGTTTCCTGCTTGTAAGTACGAATTTCGTTTTTATAACCAGCAGCTATCCAAACTGTCCCTACCGGTTTTTCAGGAGTTCCTCCTCCGGGACCGGCTATGCCTGAAGTTGCCACAGCACAGTCGGTTTTCAATGCTTTCATCGCACCTTTTACCATTTCAATCACAGTTTCTTCACTAACAGCTCCATGCCGTTCCAAAGTTTCGGGAGAAACGTACAAGAGATTCATCTTTACTTCATTGGAATAAGCCACTATACTTCCATTAAAATATTCCGAACTTCCGGCAATAGATGTTAATCGTGCGGCAATACTTCCTCCAGTACAACTTTCTGCGGTGGAAACGGTTATTTTCTTCTTTTTTAGTAATTCGCCGATAATAACTTCCAAAGGAGTATCTTCCTCACAGAAGATATCTTCACCCAAAATTTTCTCTAATTTAGCTTTTTCGCTATCTAGAAGCGCCCGCACTTCTTTTTTATCTTGTCCGCGTCCAGTCAATCGCAGGCGGATTATTCCAAGTTTTGGTAAATAGGCCAGTTTGATGCTTTCCGGCAGTGCAGTTTCCCATAGTTCCAGTTTTTCAGCCAATACAGACTCTGGATAGTGTTGTACAAGAAATGTTTGATGCATAATCACATCCGTTTGAAATTTCTCATGCAGCTTGGGCAATATGGATTCCGTCATCACAACTTTCATCTCCTGCGGAACTCCCGGCATTGAAACGAGAACTCTGTCGTTTCTTTCAAACCAACTAACAGAAGCACTCCCTACCGGATTATTTATAACGGTACAGCCCTCGGGAACCATTGCCTGCCCTTTATTTAAGGCATTCATGGGGATTTTTCCGGCCAACACCCGTTTTATGTTTTCAAAAACTTCTTCACTAAATACCAGTCTAGTATGGAAATACTTACATAGCGTTTGTTTTGTTATATCATCTTTAGTAGGACCTAGTCCCCCGGTCACTAAAACAATATTCACCCTTTTCATCGCATTATCGATCGCTTCAAGAATCTCATCTTCCCGGTCACGGATTGAAACAATACGAAGAACCTCAATGCCTATCTTATTTAATTTCTGTCCTATCCAGGCAGAATTAGTGTCGACAACCTGCCCTATCAGCAGTTCGTCACCAATGGTTATTATTTCAGCAAACATACTTTCCTTATTTTATCCTATATATTAAGGTATATTTTTAGTCTTACGGACAAGAAGCCTATTTTCAATAAGGAAATTATTCTAATGTAACGCGAGAATAGGCCGGAAGATCAATAGAGCAAAAATCCCTATCCAAATATTTAAAATATCCGGTAATAGCGATCATTGCTGCATTGTCGGTAGTATAGCTGAATTTTGGAATAAAGATATCCCAGCCATATTTTTCGGCATGTTCCCGAAAAGCATTACGTAATCCGTTATTCGCAGAAACTCCTCCTGCTACGGCTACTTCCTTGATTTTGTATTCTTTTGCAGCTTTACGCAATTTATCCATTAGAATATCTACAACTGTTGCTTCCAATGATGCAGCCAAATCCACTTTATGATGTTCTATAAAATCAGGGTCCTCTTTCAGCCAGTCACGTAATGAATAGAGGAATGAAGTTTTTAATCCGCTAAAGCTATAATCCAGCCCCGGAATATGCGGTTTGCTGAATGTGAATGCTTTCGGGTTTCCCTGGCGTGCCAGTTTATCAATAATCGGTCCACCCGGATAACCGAGCCCCATTACTTTGGAGCACTTGTCAATAGCTTCACCTGCAGCATCATCAATCGTCTGCCCCAAAATCTCCATATCGTTATAGGCTTTCACTAATATAATTTGTGAATTTCCTCCAGATACTAATAGACATAAGAAAGGAAAATTGGGTTGTCTATTTTCCTCACCTTCTGCTTTAATAAAATGAGCTAAAACATGTCCATTCAGATGATTAACATCAATCAATGGAATATTTAAGGAACGAGCGAATCCTTTAGCGAAAGAGACACCGACGAGCAATGAACCCATTAATCCCGGACCACGTGTAAAAGCTACCGCACTCAATTCTTCTTTAGTGACTCCAGCACGTTTCAGCGCTTCATGTACTACCGGTACGATATTTTGTTGATGCGCCCGTGAAGCCAGCTCGGGTACTACTCCACCGTATGCTTCATGTACGGCTTGGCTCGATACCACGTTCGACAGCAGATAACCATCTTTGATAACAGCTGCCGACGTATCATCACAAGAGGACTCAATTCCTAATATTATTACACTCATAAGTAATTAAACTATTAAAACGGTGCAAAAGTAATCATAAAACTACGATTCATAACGAACTATTTTATATTTTTGTTCGCAAAATAAAAATAATCGCTTATCAGAACGCTGAAAAAGACTGTACGCTGGGTAGTTGGTATTGTACTGGGAGTATATATCGGAACTATTGTTTTGCTGAATATACCAAGTGTTCAGCAAGTCATGAGTGTATTTGTAGCCGAGGAGCTCTCCGACTTATTGAATACACGGGTGACAATTGGCCGGATAAATATAGGATTGTTGAACCGTATCATCATTGACGATGTATTGCTTGACGACCAAGACGAGCAGGAAATGCTCAAAGTGACTCGTTTGTCTGCCAAATTTGATATCATGCCTTTTTTTAAAGGTAAGATATCCATTAGCAGTGTCCAGTTATTCGGTTTCAATATCAATCTTCAAAAAAAGACACCAGACTCTCCACCTAATTTTAAATTCGTATTAGATGCATTTGCTTCCAATGATACGGTGAAGAAAAACAACTCATTGGATTTGCGTATTAATTCTATCCTGATTCGTCGTGGGCGAATGGCTTATCATGTACTTTCAGAAGAAGAAACACCCGGGAAGTTTAATGCCAAACACATCCATCTTCAGAATATTATAGCTAATATTTCATTGAAAGCCTTGAGTAAAGATTCAATAAATCTGGGAATTAAGCGGTTGAGCCTTGATGAAAAAGTATCCGGTTTCTCTTTGAAGAAGATGAGTCTGAAGCTAGTTGCCAATAGCAGGCAGACAAGCATTGACAATTTTGCTATCGAATTGCCCGAAACATCTCTGAAACTGGATACAATTCATTTGATATATGATAGTTTGAAAGCCTTTGACCGTTTTACGGAGCAGGTTCGTTTTTCTTTCCGTACGTTGCCGTCACAAATCACTTTAAAAGATATTTCTCCTTTTCTTCCGGCGCTATCGCACTTCAAAGAGCCGATATCGTTGGATATGGAAGTAAAAGGTACTGTCAATCAATTGACCTGTTCGCATCTGGAAATAACAGCCGACAATCGTCAGTTCCGCCTTAAAGGAGATGTGGCACTTCAGGACTTGTCGCATCCGCAAGACGCTTATGTGTTTGGAACCCTATCCGAACTTACTGCTACTACTCGTGGCGTAGGATTTTTAGTCCGCAATTTGAGTCATGATTATAATGGAGTGCCTCCAGTACTGGAACGCTTGGGAAATGTCAGTTTCCGGGGAGAGGTTTCCGGCTATTTCACAGATATAGTAACTTATGGCCAATTGCATACTGATTTGGGCGGTGTCAATATGGACTTGAAATTGAGTTCTGATAAAAGTAAGGGATTGTTTGCTTATTCCGGTGCCGTTAAAACAACCGACTATAAGTTAGGTAAATTATTGGCTAACGAGCAACTGGGAGAAATCACATTCAACTTAGATGTGCATGGGCGCCATGTAACCGACCGACTCCCTGTTGTTGAATTGAAAGGGCTGATAGCTTCCGTAGATTATAGTAGATATAGATATGAGAATATTACACTGGACGGAGAATATAAGCAAGGAGGATTTAATGGTAAAGTAGCACTGGATGATCCGAATGGCTCTATTTATCTGAATGGAGATGTGAATGTTTCCTCCAGAATTCCTACATTTAATTTTCAAGCTATTATCAATAAATTGCGGCCACATGACCTGAATCTCACCTCCAAGTATCCGGATACGGAATTCTCTTTGAAACTAAGAGCCAACTTCACGGGAGGCTCAGTTGACGAAATGATTGGAGAAATCAATGTGGATAGCCTCGAATTTATGTCACCAGAGAAACAATACTTCATGAACAACATGAATATCCGGGCCAGTAAACAGAATAACGAGAATCAGTTGAGATTGACTTCTGAGTTTCTGACAGCAAGTGTGGAAGGAAAGTTCCAGTATCACACATTGCCTGCCAGCATTCTGAATATTATGCGGAAATATGTCCCGTCATTAATATTACCTCCCAAAAAGCCAATTGAAACACACAATAATTTCCAATTCGATATACATATATATAATACAGATATTCTATCCACGATTTTTGATATTCCGCTGACGGTATATACTCATTCCACTTTGAAAGGATACTTTAATGATCCCTTGCAGCGTTTGCGTGTGGAAGGATACTTCCCCCGTCTTCAATATAAGAACAACTTTATTGAGTCGGGCATGATTTTGTGCGAGAATCCATCAGATCATATTCGTGCGCGGGTGCGCCTGACCAATCTGAAGAAGAAAGGAGCAGTCAACCTTTCTTTGGATGCGCAAGCTAAAGACGACAATATCAGTACGACATTGAATTGGGGAAATAGTGCTGCGGTGACATATAGCGGGCAATTGGCCGCTGTGGCAAAGTTCTTGCGTACCGAAGGAGAGAAGCCTTTATTAAAAGCAATGGTAGAGGTGAAACCGACGGATATTATTCTGAATGATACCCTTTGGCAGATACATCCTTCACAGGTAGTAGTGGATTCCGGCAAGGTAGACGTGAACAACTTCTATTTTAGCCACCAGGATCGTTATGTACGTATAAACGGACGTCTTTCGGACAATCCGCAAGATAGTGTAAAGGTTGATTTAAAGGATATCAACATGGGATATGTGTTTGATATTGCAAGTATTTCCGATGATGTAAATTTTGAAGGAGATGCTACAGGAACTGCCTATGCAAGTGGTGTTTTCAAAAAACCTGTGATGAATACGCGTTTATTTATAAAAAATTTCTCTCTTAATCAAGGACGTTTGGGCGATTTGAACATATATGGCGAATGGGATAATGAAAATAGAGGAATCCGACTGGATGCATCTATCAAAGATATTTCTACGACCCCGTCACGTGTCACCGGCATCATTCATCCGCTAAAACCGGAAAGTGGGCTTGACTTAAATATCGAAGCAAATGAACTGAATCTGAAGTTTCTGGAACATTATATGAAGTCTATTGCAAATGATATAAAAGGACGGGCAACGGGTAAAGTACACTTCTACGGGAAATTTAAAGGATTGAATCTCGATGGCGCAGTCATGACGGATGCTTCCATGAATTTTGATATTTTGAATACTCATTTTGCTATAAAGGATACCATTCTTTTAGCTCCTAGCGGATTGACGTTCAACAATATACATATTTCTGATATGGAAGGCCATTCGGGAAGAATGAACGGTTATCTGCATTTCCAGCATTTTAAGAACTTAAATTATCGTTTTGAGATACAAGCAAACAACATGCTTGTAATGAATACAAAAGAATCGACGGACATGCCTTTCTATGGCACGGTGTATGGTACCGGAAATGCATTGCTTACCGGAAATGCCATACAGGGACTGGATGTTAATGTCGCCATGACGACCAATCGAAATAGCATCTTTACTTATATTAATGGTAGTGTTGCATCAGCTACGAGTAACCAGTTTATCAAGTTTGTAGACAAAACTCCCCGCCGCACTATTCAGGATTCTATTCAAATAATTTCTTATTATGAACAATTGCAACAAAAACGTCAGGAAGCTGAGGAAGAGCAAAAGACGGATATACGATTGAATATTCTTGTAGATGCGACGCCAGATGCAACAATGAAGATTATCATGGATCCTGTTGCCGGAGATTATATCAGTGGCAAGGGTACAGGAAATATACGAACAGAATTTTACAATAAAGGGGATGTGAAGATGTTCGGTAGCTACCAAATTAATCAGGGAGTATATAAATTCAGTTTGCAGGAAGTGATCCGTAAAGACTTTGTTATCAAGAACGGAAGTACGATTACCTTTAACGGTGCCCCTCTGGATGCAAACTTAGACATTCAGGCTTCCTACACGGTAAATTCAGCATCTCTGAATGACCTGATACCGGAAGAATCTTCGTCAATAATACAACAACCCAATGTTAAGGTGAACTGTATCATGAATTTGAGCGGGATATTGGTACGACCTACTATTAAATTAGGT
>OHPR01000773.1_pt1 | contig 11295 bp, 10 predicted proteins | sample 1577761 | NCBI WGS metagenome assembly OHPR01 (sample SAMEA3879537, study PRJEB24766) | human gut metagenome | biome: human-associated habitat; feature: feces | place: USA | collected 1985/1987 | reverse complement strand
CGCGCTTCAGATGCTCGGCGGGGTGAACGCCGTATGGTGGTGCTTCCCCGTGGCGGAGGCGGTGTCGCTGACCCTGTGTCTGGCGCTGTTCCGCAAGGTGGATGTCCGGATGCTCAAGCCTCTGGGGCAGGAGGAAGCGTAAGCGCGTCATCCCGCCGCACATTTGCGCGGCGGTACTCCCTTGGCGTACAGTGATAAAACCGTTTAAATATTCTGGCGAAATTGCTGGGGCTGTCAAAGCCACAGCGCGACGCCGCCTCCGAAACGCTGCTGGCCGGATCGGTCAGCAGCGTTTCCGCTCCCCGCATCACGCGGTATTTCAGCAGGTACTGAAAGGGCGAAAGCCGGATGGTCCTCTCAAAGCAGCGAAGGCATTCCCGTTCGCTGATGCCCGCCGCGCCCGCCACATCCCTCAGCGACAGATTGTCGGCGAAGTTTTCATGGATGCAGCCGAGCATTTTTTTCACGCGCAGGTCATCCCGATCCATGGCGGAAGCCCTTTCGTCTATCTGCCCCGCAAAACGCTCGCACAGGCGCAGGCAGATGCGGGAAAGGTTTTCGCGGACGGTAAATTCAAACCCCGGCGCGTCCTGCGCCAGTGCGTCATGGGCGGCCGCGAACCAGCGGGATACGCATTCCTCCTCCAGCAAAACACCTGAAAAGGCCTTGCACGCGGCCAGCGGCCGCATATACTTTCTGGCAAAAACAGAATCGTCGCTTCCGCAGATCAGAGCCGGGCTGAACACCATAGAGCGCAGGCCGCATTCCCCCATCGCCGAGGCGGCGTGCGGGACGCCGGAGTTGATGGCGACCAGCCTGCCCTTTTCCAGCAGAAAGGACGCTGACGGCGTGCTGACGTTCATTTGGCCCTCCGCAAGCGAGATGAGCTCAATCTCGTCATGCCAGTGCCACGGAATGTCATCCTCCTGCCGCTGCGTATGGCGCGAGGCGTATCCCGCGCAGGGAAACTCGGTGCTTCCGTGCGGCTGGAGCTCCCTTGATGTGCCGCTCAGGTTCAGTCCGCATTGTTGAAGAGCCATGTTGGTTGGTATACCTCCTCCGCCGTTTGGCGGTTTTCTGCTATTATACGGCCAGATATGCGTTGAATCAAGCGGCGTTTGGCTGTATTCTTACATATAACAATCCACATGGGAGGACGAGCGCATGCTTCATCTGCTGCTTGGCATCATCTATCTGGCGTTTATCAGTCTGGGCCTTCCCGATTCCCTGCTGGGATCGGCGTGGCCGGCGATGTATCGTGAGTTCGCCGTCCCCGTTTCCTATGCGGGCGGCATTTCCGCAATCATCTCCATCAGCACGGTGATCTCCAGCCTGCAAAGTGACCGGCTCACCAAGCGGCTGGGTACGGGCAGGGTGACGGCGCTCAGCGTGCTGACCACAGCCGTGGCCCTGTTTGGTTTTTCCGTCAGCCATTCCTTCGCGGCGCTGTGCCTGTGGGCCATCCCCTACGGCCTCGGCGCCGGGAGCGTGGACGCCTCGCTGAACAACTACGTGGCGCTACACTACGCCAGCCGCCACATGAGCTGGCTGCACTGCATGTGGGGGCTGGGCGCTTCTCTGGGACCGTACATCATGGGCTACGCCCTGACGGGCGGCGGCTGGAGCACAGGCTATCGCATCATCGCCCTCCTTCAGTTCGCGCTAGCCGCCGCGCTGCTTCTGACCCTTCCCCTGTGGAAGACAAGGGCGGCAGACGCCGCCGGCGCGGAGCGTCCGCAGCCGCTTCCGCTGAAAAAGGTCATCCGCATTCCGGGCGCAAAGGAGGTCATGGCGGCATTCTTCTGCTATTGCGCCGTAGAACAGACCGTCATTCTGTGGGCGAGCAGCTATCTGGCCCTTCGCTGGGGGCTGTCCGCGCAGGAGGCGGCGAGCCATGCCAGCCTGTTCTTCGTGGGCATCACCGCCGGGCGGGCGTTGTCGGGCTTTCTGACGCTGAAATTCAGCGATACGCAGATGATCCGTCTGGGGCAGGCCGTCTTGCTGGCGGGCGTGCTGTGCCTTCTGCTTCCCTTTGGCACGTCCTCGGCGCTGACGGGCCTTGTGCTGGTTGGCCTTGGCTGCGCGCCGGTCTATCCCTCCATCATTCATTCCACGCCAGACCGTTTCGGCGCGGATCAGTCGCAGGCCATTATCGGCATACAGATGGCCTCCGCCTATGTGGGCACCTGCCTCATGCCGCCTCTGTTTGGCCTGATTGCCAACCATATCAGCGTTTCGCTGCTGCCGCCGTATCTGCTTGTGCTTCTTGCAATGATGGCGCTGATGCATGAGCGGCTGCTGAAGGCGACGGGAAAGAAAGCGTGATGGACGGTTTCAGCGGCCCGCTTTCGCTTGACATGCCTGGCGGCATTGGGTACAATCGGCATAGCAAAACGGAAGGGAGGCGCGTGGGATGGAGCCCATGGTGAGCATCTGCTGCGCGGCGTACAACCATGCGCCCTACATCGCCCAGGCGCTGGAGAGCTTTCTTGCGCAGGACGTTCCCATCGAGATTCTGGTGCACGACGACGCCTCCACCGACGGCACGCAGGACATTTTGCGCGATTACGCGCGGCGGTATCCCGACGTGGTCAGGCCCCTGTTTGAAACCGAGAACCAGTATTCCAGAGGCGTGGCCATCGACCCCACGTTCAACTATCCCCGCGCGCGGGGCAAGTACATCGCCCTGTGCGAGGGGGACGACTGCTGGTGTGACCCGCACAAGCTGCGCCGCCAGGTGGACTACATGGAGGCGCACCCGGACTGCACCTTCTGCTTCACCAACGGCGTGATCCGCGACGCGGACGGCCGCGCGCCGGACCGCCCTTTCATCCCTTACAGCGAAAAGGACGCGCCCGGCTATTTCGCCGCCGACCACACCTACACGCTGGGCGATTTCTGCGCCCTCAACTTCGTGCCCACGGCCACGTTCCTCTTTCCGCGATCGGCGCTGGACCGGCTGCCGCCCTCCTTTTGGGACAAGCCCTGCCCCCACGGCGACCTCAAGCTGCGCATGTATCTGACCGCGGCGGGCTACGCCGCCTACCTGCACGCCTTTACCTGCGTGTACCGCGAAAACGTGCGCACCGGGGCCATGAGCCAGTGGTCGCGCGAGTCCGGGCGGCGCGTGTACGAGCGCAGCCGCAGCGTGGCCGAGATGCTCGGGGATGTGGACGAATTTTCCCAAAAGCGGTATACTGAACAGGTCGGCCGGTTCCGCGACTGGTATCTCTATGTGATGCTGTGGAACGCGCCCAGCGCGCGCGTGCTCAGGGAGCCGGACGCGCGGCGCGTCTATCGCGCCCTGCCGCTCTCCCGCCGGCTGACCTACCGTCTCAAGCGCCTGCTCGCCCCCCTGCGGGGCTGACCGTCCACCAAGGAAGGACTGCTGCTATGCGCATCAACGTCACCCGCTCCTCCATGCCCGATTTCGAGGAATTTTGCCAGGAAATCCGCCCCCTGTGGGATTCCCACTGGCTGACCAACAACGGCGAAAAGCTGCTCGAGCTGCAAAGCCGCCTGGAAGCCTATCTCGATGTGGGGCATCTCTCGCTGTTCACCAACGGCCACCTGGCGCTGGAGGCGCTTCTGGAGGCCCTGGACCTGCGAGGCGAGGTTATCACCACGCCCTTCACCTTTGCCTCCACCACGCACGCCCTCGTGCGCAAGGGGCTTACGCCCGTGTTCTGTGATATTCGTGAGAGCGATTACACGCTGGACCCAAAGCTGCTGGAGGGGCTGATTACCGAGCGGACCTGCGCCATTCTGCCCGTGCACGTCTATGGCTGCCTGTGCGACGCGGACGCCATCCAGACCATCGCGGACCGGCACGGCCTCAAGGTGATCTACGACGCGGCGCACGCCTTCGGCGTCAGCCGGAACGGCGTGTCCGCGGCGCGGCTGGGCCTTGCGTCCATGTTCAGCTTCCACGCCACGAAGGTCTATCACACCATCGAGGGCGGGGCGGTCGCCACGGAGTGCGCGGAGCTGTATGACAGGCTGGCGCTTGTGCGCAACTTCGGCATCACCGGGCCCGACGACGTGGTATCCGTGGGCGGAAACGCCAAGATGAATGAGTTTCAGGCCGCGATGGGCCTGTGCAACCTGCGCCATGTGGACGATGAAATCGCAGCGCGCCGCCATGTGCATGACCGCTACATGGACCGGCTGGACGGCGTGCGCGGCCTGCGTCTGCCGCCCACGCAGCCGGGGGTCAGGAGCAACTACGCCTATTTCCCGGTGGTGTTCGCGGGCGGGCGGACCGTGCGCGACGCCGTATGCGAGGCGCTGGACCGGGAGGGCGTCTACGCGCGCAAGTATTTCTATCCCCTCGTGACGGACTTTGAATGCTACCGCGGCCGCGCCGGCTTTGACACCTCGCGCGTGCCCGTTGCCCGCCGCATCTCCGACGGCGTGGTGACCCTGCCGCTCTACCCGGAGCTTTCCGATGCGCAGGTTGATCTCATCTGCCGCGTGGTCAGGGAGGAGCTCCGCCATGCGTGAGCAGCGCGGCAAGCAGGCCGCCGCCTCCTTTCTGTTCAAGCTGGCCGAAAGCGTGGGCACGCAGGGCATCTCCTTCGTGGTCAGCGTGGTGCTGGCGCGCCTGCTGGACCCGTCGGATTACGGCGTACTGACGATGCTGACGGTGTTCATCGCGGTGTCGCAGGTGTTTGTGCAGAGCGGGCTCAACACCGCCCTGATCCAGAAAAAGGACGTGGACGAGACCGATCTGTCCTCCGTGTTCTACGTCAGCCTGGGCATCGCGGTGGTGCTGTACGGGCTGCTGTTTTTGCTGGCGCCGGCCATCGGGGCCTTTTTCGCCATGGAGGCGCTGGCGCCGGTGCTGCGGGTGTTGGCGCTGATCCTGCTGCCCGGCGCGCTCATCTCGGTGCAAAACGCCGTGATCGCCAGGGAAATGGCCTTCCGCCGGCTGATGACCGCCAGCCTGATCTGCACGACGCTCTCGGGCGTGGTGGGCATCGCCATGGCGGCCGCGGGAACGGGCTATTGGGCGCTGGTGGCCCAGCAGCTCACCAGCCAGCTCAGCCTGGCGCTGGTGCTGCTGTGGCTGGCCCCGGGCGCTGTTTTCCTGGGCGCGCGTGCGGGGGCTGATCCGCTTCGGCTGGAAGCTGCTGGCCTCCAGCCTGCTGGAAACCGGCTACAACAACCTGCGCACCGCCGTGATCGGGAAGAAGTACGCTCAGGAGACTTTAGGCTTCTACAACCGGGGCAAGCAGTTTCCCGAACTGGTGATGAACGCGGTCAACGGCTCCATTCAGAGCGTGATGCTCCCCGTGCTGGCCGACGAGCAGGACGACGTATCCCGCATGAAGCAGATGATGCGCCGCTCGGTGATGGTATCGAGCTTTCTGGTGCTGCCCATGATGGCGGGGCTGGCGGCGGTGGCCGAGCCGCTGGTGCGCCTGCTGCTGACGGACAAATGGCTGCCCTGCGTGCCGTTTTTGCAGATCTGCTGCATCGACTTCGCGTTCTACCCCATCCATACGGCCAACCTGCAGGCCATCAACGCCATGGGCCGCAGCGACGTGTTTCTGCGGCTGGAGCTGATCAAAAAGAGCTACGGCCTGCTCATCCTGGCGGCGACGGTTTTTCTGTTTGACAGCGTATACGCCATCGCGTGGGGCGCGGTGGCCAGCACGCTGCTGGCCGCCGTGGTCAACGCCTCGCCCAACCGCAAGCTGCTGGGATACGGATATCTGGAACAGATGCGCGATGTGCTGCCGGCTCTGGCGCTTTCGGCGGTGATGTTCGCGGCGGTGTGGGCGCTGGGACAGCTGCCGCTTTCGCCGCTTCCGCTGCTGGTTTTGCAGGTGCTGGCGGGCGCGGCGATCTACGGCGGGCTCGCGCTGCTGCTGCGGCTGGAGAGCATGCGCTATCTCATGGACATGCTGCGCGGGCTGGCGGCCCGGCGGCGCGGGGAGGCGAAGGCATGAAAACGGCGCTGCTGACGGCTGTGGGCTCGGCCTCGGCCGGCATGGTCATCGAGCGGCTGCACGCGCTGGGCTTGCGCGTGGTGGGCTGCGACATCTACCCCAGGGCATGGAACGTTGCCTCCGGCGAGGTGGACGTCTTTTTCCAGGCGGTTTACGCCACGGATGCGGACGCCTATGTGCGCCAGATGGAGGAAGCCGTGCGGCGCGAGCACGCGGACTTTCTCATCCCCCTGACGGACGTGGAAGTGGACGCGCTATGTGCCCACAAGGCGCGCTTTTCGGCTCTGGGATGCGTGCTTTGCGTGCCCGACGAGCCCTGCGCCCGCCTGTGCCGGGACAAGCAGGCCATGGCCGCGCTGCTGGCCCGCGAGGGTGCGTGCCGGATCATTCCCACGCGTTCCCCCTACGGCTGGGAGCCGGAGGCAGCGGACTATCCCCTGATGCTCAAGCCCCTGCACGGCCGCAGCAGCCAGGGGCAGGTGATCGTCCGCACGCCGCAGGCGTATCACGCGGCGCTGGACGCTCGTGGGGATTACATCGCCCAGCCCTATCTGGACGGCGACATCTACACCGTGGACGTGGCCCGCGACCGTTTCGGCCACGTGCAGGCGCTGGCGCGGCATGAGCTGCTGCGCACCCCCAACGGGCTGGGCACCGCCGTGCGCGTCCTGCCCGGACACCCGCTGGAGGCCGTCTGTGCGCAGGTGGCGGCCTGTGCGGGCGTGGTGGGCGTGGTGAATATGGAATTTATCGTAAACGACAGCGGCGCCTGGTTTCTGGAGGTCAATCCCCGTTTTTCGGGCGGCGTGGGCTTCAGCGTGCTGGCAGGCGTGGATTTTCCCGCGCTCAACCTGCTTTGCCATGCCGGGGTGGCTATCGGTTCCCGTGCTCCGGTTCGGGAGATGACGCTGGCACGCAGGTCCAGCCCGGCCATCACGGAAATCTGACCGGTCCTCCCGGTGGCCGGCAGCCGGAAGATGCGCGGCTTTGCTCAGCGCCTGATGCGGGGAGTTTTCCTCCTCCGTGTATTTTGCCGTCCCCTTATCAGGACGGTTGGAAGATGCATACGTCAGCCAATCCCGGCGCTGTGCGCGCTGTCCGCGCGGAGCGCCGGGATTGGCGCAGGAGGAGCTTTGGGGATTTCCCGCCGCCCGCACATGCCGCCGGATTCGGGTTTCACCCGGGCGTCCCGGTCCTCCAAAAGCTCAAAATAATTTGTTGATAAACTGAGGGGCTGTTTCCGGAAGGAAGCAGCCCCTGATGAAATATGGCTTTTTGAAAGCAAGTTTCCCCTTGCCGGCCTTTTGAATTATTCCGCGAGGCGCTGCGCTACCTGCTCAGCCGTTACACGGCCAAAGGTAAGGGCGCTGCAAAGCGGATGATAGGCCAGATTGACGGTTTCGCCCGCGGCATAGAGTCCCTCGATGGGATTGTTGTCCGCGTCCAGAACCTGCGCCTTGCCATCGGTGAGGATGCCGCCCGCGCAAATATGATTGGAAGGCTTGCCGCTGGCAGCGTAGAAAGGCGCCGTCTCAAGCTTGCTCAGCGCTTTCTCACGGCCGAAAGCCTCGTCCACGCCCTTTTCGACAGAAGCATTATATTCCTCCACGGTTGCAACCAGCTGCCGGGCATCGATTCCCATCTTTTCCGCCAGCTCCTCCAGCGTATCCGCTTTGGTAAAGAGGTTTTCATAGGTGCCGGGAATATACAGGCCGGACACATCGTAGCGGGCATCCATCGCCGCCTGATCCATGATGACATAGCCTACACCGCCGGTTTGCGCCTGGATGCCCAGGACCAGCGCCTCGTCATCGCCAATTTCGCTGGCAAAGCGCTTGCCTTCCTTGTTGACGATAATGGCGCCCGCGCTGGGAGCATTGTGCAGGCCGATTGCGCCGCCCACATTGTCCACGCCGGCAGCAATGGTGCGATAGGTGATCGATTCCGCGTTGACAATCTGCGCGCCAACCGCTTCAGCCATCAGCAGGCCGTCGCCGGTGCTGGACTTGGCCGCCGTGCACACATAGCCCAGGCGGGAGGGAGCGAACTTCTCAAGCGCTTCTTCTCCGCCGCCATAGCCGCCGGTGCAAATGGCGACATAGGGGCTGGAAATGGTGTATTCGCCGTTGGCTGTCTCCACCTTGACGCCCGCCACTTTGCCGTCCTCCATCAGGATTTCCGTAGCGCGGTTTGCGGTGCGTACATCCACATTGTTCTCTTCCAGCTTTTTCTTCAGCGCGCGAACCAGCTGCTCACCAAACAGGCCGTCCTCTGTGGAGGTCAGGGAATGCGCATTGCTGTGCTCTGCCGTCGCCTGCATGGGCAAGCCAAGCCCTTCGCTCAGCCAGTCCATCATCGCGCCGGATTCGTAAGCCAGGGTATGGGCATAGTCTTCGCTGACCGGCGCAATCGTGCTGATCTTCTCCTCCACGCCAACGCCCAGACCCTTGATATACTCAAAGAACTCATCCGCCGTGTAGGGATCTTCCTTGTCCAGCTGCAGCTTGCTGGAGCCCGCCTGCGTGCCGACGCCGGCCATCACGCTGGTGCCGCCGAGCAGGTCCATTTTTTCCAGCAGGATTACGTCCACGCCCAGCTCCGCGGCATGCAGGGCGGTCGTCATGCCCGCCGCGCCGCCGCCGATCACTACCAGCTGCGTCTGCGTATCTTCCGGAACGGTGGTGTCCTCCTCCAGGCCGTTGTTGGCAAGCATGGAGGCATTTCCGCCCGCCATGGTCAGCGCTTCATTCACAGCCCGCAACAGGACGTTGCTGGTGTAGGTTGCGGCGGTCACCGCATCCACATCCGTGCTCTGCGCCTCCAGAATTTCCGGAATCAGAATGGCGATCGCTTCATCGCCCAGACCGATGGTTTCGCCTTGTACAGGGACCTCAATGTTCGTAATGGAGGACTCGTCCACGGTTACCACCACGGTCATGGGCGCATTCAGGCCATAGGTCTCCACCGTATAGGTCCCGGGCGTAAAGCCCTCCTGGCTCGCCGCTTCGCCATTCAGGGCATTGGAGAGGGCGGTCAAAACCGCTTCGCTGGTGATGGTCGCGCCGGCAACGCCGTCGACATCCACGCCATTGGCCGCCACAATCTTCTCGGGCATCTGCTCAATCGCCTGGCTACCGATTCCCGCCGTCTCCTGATCGCCCTCAATGACGCAATCCGTAATTACGCCATCTTCCACGGTGACCGTTACTTTGACTTCGCCGCCAAAACCCTGTGCGGTGCCGCTGAGCGTTTCCGCTTGCGCCATGGAAACGCCAAGCACCAGGCAGCATGTCAGAACCAGTGCCACAAATGTTCTCCCTTTTTTCTGCATCGTTGATCCTCCTTTGTCCGATTCGGACGTCCTCCTTTTTTGTATACGCCGAATCTGTGTTTTTGTCAAGTATCTGTCAAACGGTTTCGTGGGTCGCATTGACATCCTATCACAAAATAAAAATTTTCGTCTCCATGCCGTTGACAAGTTCAGAGAATTATGGTATAGTGAATCCCGTCGTCAAGACATGGTCGCATGGCTCAGTTGGTAGAGCACATCGTTCACATCGATGGGGTCACAGGTTCGAGTCCTGTTGCGACCACCACAATCCTCAGCCGAAAGTCTGAGGATTTTCTTTATTTTCATACTTTCTCTCCTCAATCCGAAAGGAGTAACAAGCGTAAGGAAAAGAAGAGGGAGCCTTCCTCAGCGGCCCGGTATCCATAGGGCCGTACAGCCGCACAGGAAAGAGCTGCAGCAGATACAACGACATCCCGGCGGCTGAGCGCAGAGGTGGAAGCGCTTAAGCAGAAACCATCAAGGCATCAACCATCCTTTCGCGCCGGCATCTGAAGGAGGCGGAAATTTCGTCCATGATCTATCTGGTTCTGGCAATTCTCAGCAGCATGCTGGTATCCGTGCTGATGCGGCTGAGCGAAACGCGCATCCATAACCGCGCGAGCATGCTTGCGTGCAATTACCTGATGTGTACGGTTCTGGCCGCCTCCTTCGCCGGAGCGGTGCCCTTGCCGCGGGAGGGCGTCGCCTTCACCGTCGGGCTTGGGCTGGTCAGCGGCGCAATGTATCTGGGCGGCTTTCTGCTGCTCCAATGGAACATCGCCCGCAACGGCGTGGTGCTCTCCGCCACCTTCATGAAGCTGGGCGTGCTCGTGCCCACCGCCATGGCCATGCTGATCTTTGGGGAGCGTCCCGGCGCTGTGCAAATGGCCGGCATGCTCCTGGCTTTCCTGGCCATCCTGCTGATCAACCTGGAGCGCGGCAGTCAGAAGGCAGCCAGCCGCGCCGGACTCGTGCTCCTGCTGCTGGTCGGCGGCAGTACGGACGCTACCGCCAAAATTTTCGAGGAGCTCGGACAGGCTCCACTCAAGGACACCTTTCTGCTCATCACCTTCGTCACCGCCCTGCTGCTTTGCGTGGCCGTATGCATCGCCCGGCGTCAGTCGCTCACCGGAGCCGACCTCCTCTTTGGCCTGCTCATTGGCGCGCCCAATTACTTCTCCTCCCGTTTTCTGCTGCTTTCGCTCAACGACGTGCCTGCCGTCATCGCCTACCCCACCTACAGCGTGGGCACCATCGTGCTGATCGCCCTGCTGGGTGTCTGGCTGTTTCACGAGCGGCTCAGCCGCCGTCAGACCCTGGCCATGGGCATGATTCTTGCCGCGCTTGCGCTGCTCAACCTGTGAAGCTTCCGCGCCTCTGGATCAAAGGTATAGCATTGGATCTCCTTTGCCCCGCATAGGGAAATAAGCACGTCTGCCGGCAGCGTGCCGAAAAAGCTCGTCTGCGGCGATCGTTTCCAACAGGACACGTTTTCCCTCCTCGCAAATATGGACGCTGTGCGCCCGGAACGCGCGCAGCCCTTGTATTTGCTCACGCCTGCGGCGCAGTCGGGGAAATGCGCAGGGAAACCTTGCTGCGCAAGGCTTCAGACCGCCGACAAAGGGGCTGCTGACAAAGTGTGGGGTGCGCCGGGGTTTGGGGCAGAGCCCCAAAGCCTTATGCCGCAGCATTTTCCACGAGCGTTGTGAGCGTCCGAAGGACGCAAGAAACGCGGCTTTCTCTAAATTCAGGGGTTTTTCAACGGTCTGAAAGGGGCTGCTTCCGAGAGGAAGCAGCCCCTTAACGCGGAAAAACGGAAACGAAACGCCTTGGCAATGCGTTTCATGTCCTGTATGGCAGCGGTGAGGAAGGACTGCTCGTACATGTTGCGGATTCCGAGCATGCGCGCATAGCGCAGGCCATGCAGCTCTTTGGCTTCTGCGAAAGATCGTTCCATGGTTTCCTTGCGCCAGGCGTAGATGCGTTTGCCGCTGCTTGTCTTCGTAAACG
>OHPR01000759.1_pt1 | contig 11422 bp, 10 predicted proteins | sample 1577761 | NCBI WGS metagenome assembly OHPR01 (sample SAMEA3879537, study PRJEB24766) | human gut metagenome | biome: human-associated habitat; feature: feces | place: USA | collected 1985/1987 | reverse complement strand
GCAGCGTACCCGGTTCTCGTTTCATTCAAGTAAACTGACCGATGAGGAAATTGACGCATTGCTGACGGAGTTCTTCACAACTCATGATTTTGTGCAGCGGAAAAGTTTCCAGCTTCTTTGCAGTATGACACAAAGTACGGCCAGCCGCCATTTACACCGCTTGTGCGAGGAAGGAAAGCTGAAAAATGTGGGACTTCCCAAACAACCGGTTTATAAGCCAATAAATGGGTATTATGTTGTGAATGAATGATTTAAAGTGAGAGAAGCAAGAAATTAGGAGTGAGGGCATGAGGGCAATGCTCTCACTTTTTAGCATGCCCTCACTGTGGGTAGTGGTTTAATAATGAGTAGGTTATGGCTTTTAGTGAGGGCATGAGGGTATAAGTGGGTGCAACTTATTATAAAAAGTTGTTTTACCACCAGATTTGTTTACCATCAACGTATGTGAACGGACGTTCTTCTGTTTTCCGTGTGTGTGCAGAAATAGATAAAATAGTTGAAGTCCGTTACTAAAATAGGGAAATCCCTACCAACTAATAGGGATTTTCTTTGTTATGAACTGAAACCTCTGGCTATCTTTGCACTAGAAAAAGTAGATAGAATAACAAATAAAACAGGTACGAGTATGAAAAAGATTGTATTAGCTTCGCTTATGATGGTGTGCTTGCCTTATTGGGCAATGTCACAAAGCGTTGATGACGACCTTTATTTCATCCCTAAGAAAAAAGCTGAAAAGAAAGAGGAGGTTAAGCAAGAGGTGAAAGTGGTGGTTCCGCAGAAGCAGAACACGACTACCGTTTACGCAGCCCCCGGTTCTACAGTGGTGGTGAAGGATGTGAAAGGAAAAGTGCGCGATGTGGATGAGTATAATCGTCGTTATACTTCACGAGATAATAACTTCTCGATGGAGAATGATACCTTGTATATTGAGGAGAAACCTTTGAATGAGAGAGGGGAATGGGTTAATGGTTTTGAGGGCTCTCAAGACGATTATGAATACGCGATGCGTATCGTCCGTTTCCGCAATCCCCGTTACGCCATTCCGGTAAGCAGTCCGCTCTATTGGGATGTGGTTTACGGTTTGCCTTCATGGGATTGGAATGTATATGATGACGGATTGTATGCATACGTTTTTCCCACTTACACGAACCGCTTGTGGTGGGATTGGCGTTGGAATTATCCATATGGCGCCAGCTGGGGATTCAGTTGGGGATGGAGTTCGCCGTGGTACTACAATAGCTGGTACTATCCCGGTTATTGGGGTGGCGGCTACTGGGGTGGCTATTGGGGACATCATCACTATTGGCACGGCGGTCCTAGCTGGGGCTGGGGTGGTGGAAGCCATTGGGCACGCAACACTTATACGGGTCGCCGTTCATATGCTCCTAGTAGATATAGTTCTTCTACTTCTCGTCGTTCAGATTATGGTCGTTCGCAAGTACGTAGGACTACTAGCGTACCTTCTGGAGGTCGTGTCTCAACGGGGCGAGTAGTTGGTTCAAGAAGTGAATCCATACGTTCTGGAGTATCTACTCGTTCAGATGTATCCTCCTCAAGAAGAAGTACATATACCCGTCCAAGTAGTACTCGTAGTAGTGGGACAAGTACTCGCACCTCTACTCGTGCTAGTTCTTATAATAGTTCCCGCGGAAGTAGTGCTCGTAGTTCATCTACATATTCTCCTTCTTCAAGAAGATCCAGTTCGACATATAATAGAGGTAGTTCTGCTTCTCCATCACGTACTTATTCGAGGGAAAGCACTCGTAGTAACTATAATAGTAACCGTTCTTCTTCATCTTCTAGAAGTTATTCTCCAGCCAGCAGTAGCAGTTCTCGTTCAAGTGGCGGTAGTTATTCAGGTGGCGGTAGTTCGTCCCGTTCAGGAGGCGGTTCTTCTAGTAGGAGTAGTAGAAGATAATTAGAAGATAGTATTAATATGATTAATTTAGATTATGAAGAAGATTATAACAGTAATATATACTTTATCTTTTGTGATAGGAGCCGTTAGTGCACAATCTGTATATGATGGTGTCAAAATAGCAGATAAAGATTTGAATGGTACAGCTCGTTTTGTAGGAATGGGTGGTGCGATGGGGGCATTAGGTGGAGATATAACTACAATGGGGACAAATCCTGCTGGTATTGGTATCTATCGGAGTAATGATGTAATGACTTCATTTAGTTATTCAGCTTATGGAATGGAGAGTAAATATGAAGGTCAAAAATCAACTATAGATAAGAATAGATGGTCGTTTGATAATATAGGAGTTGTTTTTGCTACTAAAATAGGTAATCAGACTCCATTACGTTATGTAAATTTTGGATTTAATTATAAGCGTTCTAAATCTTTTTATAAAAATATGTCGATGTCGGGGATGATGGGAGTAGTTGAGAATCCTAGTAATCCGGGATCTCCATATTATGTTTCTCAAACTAATTCTATGGCTTTACAGGCAACTGATGCAGAACGATATGTTTGGGATAATTCTAGGCAGCACTTGGATTTTGATAATGCAAATAGGATATTCTCAGATCCTGATGCTGGATGGCTTGGGGCTTTGGGGTATCAAGGAGGTCTGACAGAAAGAGATCGGATTGATAATGAACCAGATTTATATGTTCCTTTTCTGCCGGTAGAGCCTTCTTCTGTTTTTAATTCAAGAGAAAAGGGGGGAATTGATCAGTATGATTTTAATGTATCTTTTAATATAAATGATCGTGTATATTTAGGATTGACCATTGGGGCCTATGATGTGGATTATGATAAATATTCTGGGTATGATGAATCATATAAAAGAGGAGAAGGTTATTCTCTTGAAAGTTATAACAATATCTCAGGTTCTGGGTTTGATGTAAAAATGGGATTAATCCTTCGTCCATTTGAATATTCTCCATTTCGTATAGGTTTTGCAGTGCATACCCCAACTTTCTATAAGTTAACATATTCTACGAGTGCAATAGTAACCAATGATTATAGAGATGCAAAAACTGATGAATTAAAACGTATAATTGTAGATACCTATGATTATGTAGGAGATATGAAGCGGGATTATCGATTGGTAACACCATGGAAATATAACGTTAGTTTAGGATATACTGTCGGAACTTCTTTAGCATTAGGTGCGGAATATGAATATGAAGATTATTCTACAATGAAATTTAAGTATTCAAGTAATGATGGCGGTGGGGATATGGAATTTGAGAATGCTGAAGTAAAGAACTGTTTGAAAGGTGAACATACATTCCGTATTGGAGCTGAGTATAAGGTAATTCCAGAGTTTGCTTTTCGTTTAGGATATAATTATAGTTCTGCTGTATTTAGAGATGAGGCTGTGAAATATATTCCTTCCAATTCTCTTATAACTGATACTGATTTTTCTAATAAGAGATCACAGAGTAATTATACATTAGGAATAGGATATAGAGGAAAAATGTTTTATGCAGATTTAGCTTATCAGTTGTCTACATATAAAGAGAACTTTTATCCATTTTATAATGAATTTGAGTTAACTCAAGGTGAGTGGACTATGGTAACTCCTCCGGCCACTAAAGTAACTAATACACGTAGTCAAGTACTATTAACCGTAGGTATGCGCTTCTAAACTAATTAAGAACAGTTTTCAATTTCAATAATAACTTTTGTGTGTGAAAAATCCCAGGAATGCTGAGTGTCTACGGCAGTTCCAGGGATTTTTATTTATGTTCGTTTTTACTTGTCTGCGTTATCTACGCAATGGAGTGTGTCCGTCAAAGATGACACGGTTGCGGGCGAACCTCATGACAATCGCATTTCCGGCACTTACTTCAACATCCTGATTTGCTACGATTTCTTGTTTTTCTCCCTCTATGGATACTTCTCCAATTACTTCTCCAGCTTTGATCGTTTCTTGCGGGATTAAGTTGGTTAATTCTCCGTCAGATACCTTTTTGATATTGATATCCTCGGCTTCCGCGCTCTTGTCCAACTCAACCTTTCCGTTAAAAAGATCTTGAATACCTCTGTTTCTCAAACGAAGTTTGATACTTGCTTTACCGTTATACGGTCTGCCGTCCTCGTCAAGTAAGATGACGGGTACAGTCATTCGTTTGAACTTTAAGGCTACGTTTTTAGTTCCGCGAATGGCTTGAGCTATTCCGAATAGATGTTCTTTTCCTCCCTTTATACTGCGGTAACGTTTTCCCAATGCTCTGGTAGCAGCTTCGTCAGTCAATTCGGGGTAATGAGCATAGAATGTAACAGATTCAACGTCTGTGTCTATCTCGTCCCATGTCTGACTATCTACGCCTAGGGCAAACGGAAGATAGTCTTGATTGGAAACTGACATTGAGATTACATCTCCAGTTGAGAAGCTATTCTTTACGGGAAGCGATAAAGCGGCACTGTTACGAGTAAGCAAGTCAGTGATGCTTTGGTTGTCGATAGAAGTAGAGAAGTCGATAGCTTCTTTACTGGGGTCTTGCAGGTTGTCTTGTTGTTGACAACCAAACAGGCATGCTGCTGTTAGAAAAACTAGAAGGTTTTTTCTTTTCATTTGCAGGGTTGTTAATTAGTTAATAATAAAAAAGAGAAATCTAATATTCTATTTTATCCTCTTTGGCTGCCCAAGCCTCAAAGGCGGTAATAGCTTCATTGGGTAGTAAAATTTCGGAGGGAAGTTTTCTGTCTTCTGGTTTCAGTTCCAGTTCGTCGTAGATAAAAGAATCGTCAAAACCGATATTTTTGGCGTCGGTTTTGTTGTTACCGTAGTACATCTTGTCCAGTCGTGCCCAATAAATAGCACCCAAGCACATGGGACAAGGTTCGCAGGAGGTGTATATCTCATATCCGCTAAGATCAAATGTTCCCAGTTTGGCGGCTGCGGCACGTATTGCACTAACTTCGGCATGTGCAGTAGGATCACAGGAAGTTGTGACGCGGTTTACACCGGTAGCGACAATCACTCCATCTTTGGTGGCGATAACAGCACCGAAAGGGCCCCCACCATTTTCGACATTTTCTTTTGAAAGCTCTATTGCTTTCCGCATTAGTTCTTCTTTAGTCATGGCAATAAAAAATATTGTTAGTTTTATCCTATTTACTTCTTTTCAGAAATAACATCTTTCTACAAAGATAGAAAAAACTAACAATATACCAAGGAACGATTTCCTTTAATTTTCTACCAGTACCAGCAGACGCCGAAAGAGAACGGATAAAGTTCGGGATCTTGAATACTGATAAAACGGTAGGAAATATCCGTTTAAAGCTTTCCGAGAATCTTGTCCATAACCCAGTTGGTCAGTGTGGCACTTTCACCGTCGCAGGAACAGATAGATTTACCTAATAGATGGTCTACCACCGCTTGGATAAGAGGCTGTTGTACATGTTCCGGGTTACCGATACAGATTTCTTCGCGTCCGCGTTCGGTATGCAGTCCGATAGGTTCGTAGGTGAAGACAGAAAAACAAATCATTCCTTTGTCTCCGATGATTTCTATACGATCCTCGCGGGCCGAGTCGTGCGCTACGAAACACCAGGAGCCGCTACCTACCAATCCGTTGTCGAACTGGAAGCAGGCACTTAAGGTATCTTCGGCGGGATAAAGTCCTCCGCGGTTGCTCTTGTAACCATTTGCTTCGAGAATGCAACCGAACATATCCTGCAATAAATCTATCTGATGCGGGGCAAGGTCGTAGAAGTAACCGCCTCCGGCAATGTCCGCTTGTACACGCCAGGGAAGATTTTCACGGTTATAGTCCAGGTCGCGTGGTGGCTGTGCGAAACGTATCTGTACATTGATAACGTTACCGATAGAACCGTTTTCTACAAGCTCTTTTACTTTTTGGAAGTACGGGAGATAACGTCGGTAGTAAGCAACGAAACAAGGAATGCCTGTTTCTTGCGAAATACGGTTGATACGGGTACACTCTTCGTATGTCTGTGCCATTGGCTTTTCAATGTATGCAGGCTTACCTGCTTTCATTGCCATAATAGCATAAGTAGCATGAGAAGAAGGAGGAGTGGCAATATATATAGCATTTACTTCCGGATCGTCTATCAGTTCCTGTGCGTCGTCATACCATTTCTTGATACCTCTTTCTTTGGCATAGGCTTTTGCCTTTGCACCGTCGCGACTCATTACAGCTACGACTTCCGAATGTTCTACTTTTTGGAAAGCAGGACCACTTTTCGTTTTGGTGACTTCGCCGCAACCGATGAATCCCCATTTAATTATCTTTTCACTCATAATTGTAATACCTATTGTGTCTGTTTTAACAAAGCCCAAAGATAAAACTATTTTTTGTCAAGAACAACTTTATTGATTATAGTATTTTTTATAAATCTTTTGATATTCTGATTTCTTTTGGAACTTATCCAGCCACGTATTCAAACTATCGAGTAAAACGGGGGATTGCTTGCTGACTGCCCATGAGTAGAACTGTGTGAAGCTGATAGCCGTATTGATATCAATCTGCGACAAGGAATCCGCTACTGCCCGTGCAATGCTTTCGTCACAAACTGCATAGTCAATGTCTCCGTGTGCTACTAGTGAAATCAATTGTTCGGGGCCATATTTTTCTATTTCTTTTATGTAAATGGTGTCTCCGATTTCATTTCCTAAGTTCTGAATACGCAAGATAGAAGGCGAACCTTTTACGACATGAAGTGTCCGCCGGGCTAAATCCAGTTGGTTACGGATATAGAGTGAATCGTTTTCTCCATTCTCTTTGCGTTGAACCAGGACTTGTTTGTTGAGGACAATGGGAGAGGTGAGAAGCAGGGAATCTTTTAATTTGCTAGTCGCCAATATTCCATAAGCAATAACATCATAACGCCCTTCACTCAGTCCTTTCAGCCGTTCTTCGAAACTCATGACTGGGGTGATTTCTGCTTTCAGTCTTTTATCACGGGCAAAGGCCTGTATCAGTTCATAATGGAAGCCGGAGATAGTGTCACCGTCCACATAAAAACTGATTGAGTTGTATTCGGTAGCTACACGTAGTATTCCTTCTTTGGCAATGGCGGCATAATCACGCGGATGCCCTAAGGGTTTTTCTTGTTTTCCGCAATATCGGAAAGTGAAAATAAGTGCCAATATAATGATAACAGGCACTAAATATCTGAATAGTCTCAGTTTCGGGCGTGTCTCCATAAGCCATAAAGGTTTTGTTAATCATAGAAATTCCATGAAAGTCCGAATTTCAGGACGCGTGGATTGATAGGATAGTGAGGAGACAGAAAATAATCAGGTCTGCTTATTCCTTGGTTCACGTGATACATCATCACATAGAAACGTGTACGTTTCAGATGCAGGTTTGCATAGACATTCACAATCGGATAACCGCCTATCTCAACTTTGCCTTCTTCCGGTTGCAGGTAGAAATTTTGGATAGCCGGCATATAGGCGGGTGCATTGTATTTCGTGAAATATCGCACGTCGGCACCTAATTGCACGCTAAGCACTTTCTTTGCTAATTTAAACTGCATATAAAAGTTATGATACAAAGAAAGATCGGGCAAGGGTAGCACAGTCTGGTCACTGGATTTCTGCCAGGTTACTTCATTATCTAAATGGAAGATTCCGAGCTTGAAGTCCTGGTTGAGGCTTGCCGATAATACTTGAAGGCTTCCGCTTTTCTGTTCGGGCGTTGCCTGTTGGTTGAAATACGTATAGTTCTTGATGTTTTCTACTCCCGCTCTTAGCCGGGTTTTCCAGCGTGCAATACTTAGTTCCCCTTCGATACGTGTACGGAACTCCTTATCCATATCATTATCCCACATGAAATGTTTGGAATGGTAATGACGCATATAGAAAGGTGCAAGCTGGTTGCTGACCTCACCGCGGGCAATAAGGCTGACGGTATCTTTCCATAACGGGAAATTCAGGTCTATATCTCCTTTTACATTGAACTGTCCGATTGCTTTTCCTGCAAGTCCCACTTCACCGATTGCGTGATAGTGAAGAATATTCCCTTCCCGTTTGGATAACTCTCCTCCGACGAATATCTCGTTTTCATTGTATTTGTCGGGTAATGGTCCTCCGTCCTTATTCATCAGCGTATATTTACTGATTTTGTAAGAAGCGAATGCGGTCAATCCGGCTTTTGCATATTTGTTGAAACCTTCCAGTAAAGCGATGCCGATTGTATTCTTGATTCCTACATAAGTAGTACTGTCTCTTACGAACGCTTTATTGTCCTTATCAAAATATGTGTTCTGATAATATCCGTCCGCTACTTCGTCATAAGAATTGAAGCCATGGCGTGCCCGTTCTACCTGAATGGTGTGTATAAAGCTCGTCACCGGTACAAACTCCTGTTTGGCGGGAGTCGTGTCGTTTTCCGCCTGCGGAATGTCACGTTTGAATCCTAGATTATAACGTTGAGTCAGGAATACATAAAAGTCATGATTACGGTTGGTTGTTTCGCTCAATACAGTAGGAATGTTGGTTGATTCGTATTCCCTTCGTCCTTCGGCCATTTCCTCCGGAGCGGTGATATATCTGTCATCGGTGATACCTCCGTTTTCATTAGTCTTCAGATAGTTGTTACTGTATATTCCTTGCACCTGATATCTGTCTCCGATATAGCTGCCGAAAACTGCAGCGTTAAAGTATGCAGTATTCTGATTGTTGTAGTATCCCCGTCCGTATAAATAATCAATGTTGAAACCGAAGGCCAACTTCTTGTTTACGTTTACAGAGAAGTAGGATTTGAAACGTTCTTCTCCATTTACCTTATTACCGGCTTTATGATACGTCAGATTGGTATAGGGAACGTTACTGTTCGTAAAATTAAATTCTGTGGGACGGACAAAGAAACTGGAAAAAGGTTCCATGAAAATGGTCGGCTCCGGATAACGGCGGTCAAAGAAGATGCGTGACATACGGGGCGACCCCATATTGGCGAGATAATTGTAATGTCCGGTGATTCCTTCCGTGAGATTCGTGTTCTGAAAGTGGTGATAGGCGGTGTCGGCAGGGATTATCGTCCGGTCGCCCAGCTGGTTTTTGATCCGCCACATATATAAGGTAGGTGGTAATCCCTTTACTTCAACGTTTGCACTATCCAGTCTGTCCGGAATCATTGCAGGGTCTACCTGGTTACCGTATTGGTCATATCCGTTTTCGTCGATTTGTTGACGACCGGGATTAAACTGTGCATGGACAGTTGTCAACCCTACAACGGAAAGTAATATATATAATAGTAAGATTCGTCTCATAATTGGAGGCAAAGATACTTACTTTAATTGATTTAATGATAATGGATAATTGAAAATTATGTTGCATACGTACTATACGTAGCTAATAATTATTAATTATCCATTGCACATTATCTGTTAATTAAACCTCACGGATTAATTCCATACCTTTCTTGATTGCTTCTTCGTTCATCGGAATCAAGTGGTGATGGCGTTCCGGAAGAGTTTTCTTCAATCCCTTGATTACATTTTCCAATGTCACAATCGGGCGGAGTTTTAATAAACCGCCAAGTACAATCATGTTGAATGCTTTGGCGTTATTCATCTCGTTGGCTGCGTCCATGGCATCGATACGATATACCTTGATATCCTTGCGGGTAGGAGGGTTGATAATTCCGTAACCGTCATAAATCAGGATACCACCGGGCTTCACCTTATTTTCAAACTTTTCGAGTGAAGGCTGGTTCAGAATGATAGCAGTATCATATTTACTCAAAATGGGTGAAGAAACCTTGTCGTCGCTTACAATTACTGTAACGTTGGCTGTTCCACCGCGTTGTTCGGGACCGTATGCCGGCATCCAGCTTACTTCTTTGCCTTCCATTAGCCCCGAATAAGCCAGGATCTTACCCATAGACAATACGCCTTGTCCACCGAATCCTGCTATAATTATTTCTTCTTTCATTGTTCTGTTGACTTTTAGCGTTATTCTTTATCTTTTAAATCACCTAGCGGATAGAATGGGAACATATGTTCTTCCATCCATTTGTTAGCCTTCTCCGGAGTCATCTTCCAGCCTGAGCTACAAGTAGAAACGATTTCCACTAAGTTAGAACCTTTACCGCTCATTGAATTCTCGAATGCTTTACGGATCGCTTTCTTCGCCTTACGAATCGCCGGTACGGATTGTACGGACTGACGGGTTACATAAGCAGTTCCTTCCAGTTGGGCTGCGATTTCAGTAATCTTCAATGGATAGCCGTGAAGTTCAACGTCACGTCCGTAAGGACAAGTGGAACTTTTCATTCCCACCAGTGTAGTCGGCGCCATTTGTCCGCCGGTCATACCGTAGATTGCATTGTTGATAAAGATAATCGTGATATTCTCGCCACGGTTCAATGCGTGGATCGTTTCGGCTGTACCGATACAAGCCAAGTCACCGTCACCCTGGTATGTGAAAACGAGACGATCCGGCCATAGGCGTTTCACGGCAGTTGCCACAGCAGGCGCACGTCCGTGTGCTGCTTCCTGCCAGTCAATGTCCAGATAATTGTAGGCGAAAACTGCACATCCTACCGGAGAGATTCCCACCGTTTTATCTTCCATGCCCATTTCCTCTATCACTTCGGCTATGAGCTTGTGTACCACGCCGTGACTGCAACCCGGGCAGTAGTGCATGGCATTATCGTTCATCAGAGTCGGTTTCTTGTAAACCAGATTCTCGGGTTTGATTATTTCTTCTTTAGTCATAACTTCTTCTCCTTATCTGTTGGTGAACCGTATAAAAAACTCCATTAGCTTGACAAAGATTGCCGCGCCGCATACGTAGATAAACATTTTAAAGTCTTCCTTTCCTACAACAAAGTAGGTGATAATAGCCGCAAGAGCCAGTATCATAAAAAGGATGTTCAGTACGTTTCTTATTTTATCAGGATTCATCGTTTCGTTATTTGATTATTTTTTCTTCCAAAGCAGTTACAATCTCGTCCGGGTCGGGAACAATACCGCCGAGACGTCCGAAATGTTCTACCTTTACTTTACCGTTCACAGCCAGGCGGACATCTTCAATCATTTGTCCGGCATTCAGTTCTGTAACAAGCATACCCTTCACTTTGTCAGCGTAAGCAGCAATTGCTTTTGTCGGGAACGGCCATAATGTGATAGGACGGAGGATACCTACTTTGATACCTTTTTCGCGTGCCAGCTCCATGGCTTTTTGACCGATACGTGCCATTGAACCGAAAGCAATAATCAGATATTCTGCATCTTCGCAGTTTATTTCTTCGAAGCGTACTTCGTTCTTTTCAATTTCACGGTATTTAGCCTGGAAACGGAGATTGTTTATTTCCATAGCCTCCGGTTTCAGTTCCAGAGAAGTGATAATGTTCGGCTTACGGCCTTTAGCTTTTCCGGTAGCAGCCCATGGGCATTGTGCTATCACTTCTTCTTCCGTACGGCGTGGTTTCTGCGCCGGAAGAACCACTTTTTCCATCATTTGCCCGATCACACCGTCGGCGAGGATGA
>OHPR01000757.1_pt1 | contig 11434 bp, 7 predicted proteins | sample 1577761 | NCBI WGS metagenome assembly OHPR01 (sample SAMEA3879537, study PRJEB24766) | human gut metagenome | biome: human-associated habitat; feature: feces | place: USA | collected 1985/1987 | reverse complement strand
GAAGTAACAACAAGTACAATCCCCAATTTCGTTGAATCCCTCTGCCAGCTCGGTATAGCTTATACCGCCAACCTGACCGCTGTCTTCCCATTGGATTTTCTGTCATAACCCTCATCTTCCTTTCTCCATTATCTCTGACAAAGCTTTCACTTGTCAAATTGGATGTTGTGGCAATATTATAAAGCGTAAGCCCTGCAAACATTATAAAGCGTAAGCCCTGCAAACAAAATGGCTGAATTTATGATTGTTTACCACTTTTTATCTATTTTCACCCGATATTTATTCGAATTTGATAAAAGTCTTTCAAAAGGAGTACCTTTTCCGCCCGGAAGCACTCGTTTTTCGCCTGTATTTTTAACCGTCAAAAGCCATCGGCTGAGTCAGAGATTTGATTCTTGCTTTTCCTTTTTGTACAACTGCGGCATTTCCGTTTTTTCTTTCTTGATATAAAAGGGTCCTTTCCCGCGTCAACGTCAGCAAAAAAGATGGCTTTCGGTTGAGAATTTTGCTTCCGCGAAACAACAGCTCCCCCTTGTGTAAATCCGGAAGATAGACAAAAGAAGAATATGGTTTTAAGTGAGGACTCAACCAATGGTCGGTTGTTTTGCTCTTTGCTTTTTGCTATTGTAAGGATGAATTTAACACTGACGGAGCGCTTCATTACGTAGCTACCCAACCTATGGGGAAATAGGTGTGTAAAAACAGACAGTAAAAGACAGCCGTGTTCCCTTCAAGGCAAGGGAATACGGCTGTCTGGTTGAATTTATGGATTCTAAAGAAGATTTCTATTCGAAAACAGGTACACGTTTTACCACGCCACCGTCCATGGCAGATTGGTGAGCGCAGATTCCTACACCGGTCCAGTAGGCGCCGTCAATATCGCTGGGAACCGGGGTTCGATCTTCCAGAATGCTTCGGACAAACTCGTGGACTAGATGAGGATGAGAACCACCATGGCCACCGCCTTGCAGGAACGATAGATGGGGATTGCTGTCATCATACACTGTTTGTTTTGTGAAGCGCCCAATTTCCGCCGGTAAACGATCTGCATAGTCGGGAATTTGGATACGTTCTTCCGTCACAAGGCCGCCTCGACCGTAATCGTTCATAACATGTTCAGCATTTGCACTAAGCGCCATGGAGAACAGTACCGGTTGTTCCGATTCTAACTGCTGCCATTCAAAGCTTTTTTGTTCACCATATATGTTGAAACTTTCAGTGTAGCCTCGGGCTACGTGGTAGAGGAACCGAGCCATTTCAATGCTTACATCACTGTCTTTTAGGGAGATCAGAGCTGACTCAAAGGCATATGGACAACCATAGGGAGCTTCCACTTCTTTACGTACTTTGCCGGAGCCCTTGCAATATACGGTTTCCGGACGCTTACCTAGCAACATCAGACAAGGCGCTACCGCATGGGTAGGATGCATCAGCGGAGGAAAGCCCAACCAGTAGTCCGGCCATCCTTCCATATCTTGATAATGCGCGCAGCGCATGAACTGTATTCTGCCCAGTTCTCCTTTTTCGTAAAGGTTCTTCACATACAGAAACTCTCGACCATAGACGGAGGTCTCCATAAACATATAGTGTTTCCCGCTTCTTTTTCGAGCATCGATGACTTGGTACAATTCATCGATACTCATTCCCATCGGAATGGTACAGGCACAGTGCTTTCCGGCGTTCATCACCTGTATAGATAGGGGAGCATGAGTAGCAGGCGGTGTTACCAGATGGACGGCGTCGATGGTTTTATCTTCCAACATGGCATTAAAGTCCGTCAAGCGTTCTTCCAGAAGAAACTTATCGCCAACCGCATTCAGCAGTTTTTCATTCGTATCCACTAACACCAAAGAATCTACGTCCGGGTGTTTCAGATAGATGGGTACAAATTCCGCGCCGAAGGAGACTCCTACGAGCGCCACTCTTAATTTACCGTTTTTCATGTTGTATCCCTCCTAGGATTCTTTGAAATGATCATACAGTGTATCCGAAAAAAAGTCTATGGAGAGAATGAAAATGGTATGGAATAAACGAAACTATTTATTGAATTATTGTCTGGCTCCTTTTAGGCAGACATATCATAAGATCATTTTACTGGAAAAGGCAGATGTTCAACCATGGATATAAAACAAACCGATCTCTACTGGTTTCGGTTAAACGAGGAGATTCGCGTGGAGGATGTCGATAAGTTTAGCGGCAATAATATGCATCCGAATAGAATGATGACGCAGTGGGTACTGGTGTTGATGATCAGCGGAGAACGCTCTTTCCGTGTCTACGGTGAGAATTACGTCGTTCATAGCGGCGAATTTTTCCTGTTGCCTCCTTACGTGCAGCATTGCGGGCTTCAATATGATAATCATGCAGCCTATTTTGCTCATTTTCAGGCAACAGGTATTCAGATTCCACCGCCTGTAAAGGTAGATACCAATCATATTTTGCTTCCGTTACATGGACAGATTCCTCTGGAGCTACCCTGCTTTGATCTGATGGAGTACGCGATTCAGCACCGAACATTGCCTTTTTCAAGCAAAAATTTTTTATCATCCCAAATTCAGGCGATTCTGTACCAGATTAGTTTCGCTGTGCAAAAAAGAGAGCTTTGGTGTAATTTGGAAAGCAGACTGGCCTACCGAATCTTACAATACATTGATGACAACAAAGACCAGCACTTGAAGAATCGGGATTATGAGGATACCTTTGGGAAAACATACAATCGTCTAAATACTATATTCCAAACAGTATATGGTATGACGAATGCAGGTAACCTTGCGTGTCAACCAGGCAAAGCGTATGCTCAGGTCCGGCTATACTATTTCTGAAACCAGTACAGCCTGTGGGTTTGAGGACTATTTCTACTTTTTAAAAGTGTTCAAAAACAAAACGGGGATGACACCATCCGAATATAAAAATTCCTGATCAAATCGGTAGTAACTGTGATTCCAATGGAAATTGTTTTATCAAGCCGCCGATTTGGTTCTAAAAAACGTTGCATTGTACCCACGAATAATACACTTGTCCATTTTTTAGTCTTATTTCAGTTATAGGACGAAGAACCGAATTTGTCAAATACCGTACAGATTTTTCCGTAGCGGCTTACGCGTTCGGCAATTCTATGGTATCCACAATCGTATACCCAACTTTCTCCACGCGGGAGAACTCGATCGTCTGCACCTCGCCACAAAACGGCTCAAAGTTTTCTTCTAAATGCTGCGCGATTTTCCCAAGGTCTGCCTGCATATCCTGCAAAAGTGTTGTGTGCGGATACCACACATCTGCCTGCATGTAGTCGGGCAAGTCTTTCGCCCATTTTTCGGCGATCTTCCTTTGCACCGCTTCCAGCACCCCCTCTTTGCGCGGCGAAACCACCACAATGCAGGAGGAAGCCAAAACCTCTATCTTGTCATAACACACTGGGAACACCTTGCAGCTGGATAATATCTCCTTACAAGACGCGATGAACGCCGCCTCGTCTTCGCCGATATACGACACAAGCGTAATGTGCCCGTGCAGCGCTTTCACCGAGATGCCGAGTTTTTCTATTTTCCCTTGCAGCTTCAAAAATCGTGCTTTGGACTTCGGGTCGATCTTTGCAATCACGCACAGCATGAGAATCCCTCCCCAAACGATATATTTGAAATATATCATGCCGTTTCCTTTGTGTCAAGGAGAATAACCGTTCCGCTTTTTGGCTATTCTGTATACAAAAAGACCTCTGTCAAACGACAGAGGTCTTTTTTCATGGGGTGGAAGATGGGATTCGAACCCACGGTCTCCAGTGCCACAAACTGGCGCTTTAACCAGCTAAGCTACATCCACCATATGGCGCGCCAAAAGGGACTCGAACCCCTGACCTACTGCTTAGAAGGCAGTTGCTCTATCCAGCTGAGCTATTGCCGCATACTTAACTTAAAAATTTGTTTTTCCCTTAAGTCAGCTTCATTATTATACATCAGCAAACTCCATTTGTCAACACTTTTTTTAATTTTTTATAATTATTTTCCTGTTTTAATTTGATAATGAAGTTAATGATATTGGCATTTTAACACATTGCAGATAATAATGTCAATATCACTTGGTATTAATATCGAAATGTTGTTATCAACTAAGTTATCTTAATCAGTCCCTTTGTTATGAACCATTCTTTGCGCAAGTGCAATGTTTCTGTATTCGGGTTCGTGACTTACTTCTCTTATAAGTTTAATAAAAGGAGGAAGTTTGTAAGGCTGATCTTCTGACAGCAATTCTATCTCAAGCGTTGCTCTGTCATTCCAAAACGGATATATATCAAGTTCAAAATATTCGTCATCATACACTATGCAATATCTGTCCTTTGAAATAATACCCGTTATACATTCTTTTCTTGAAAGATAATTATTGTATTCGGCTTGTGTCAAATAAGATTCTTTTTCTATCCTTTTCAAATCATTAATCTTGATTTTTACCGTTTTAATATATACTGCGTCTTTGCCGTAACCACGCTTCCGTATTCTGAACATTCCTTCCTCGGGAGTGTTTAAATATGCCTGAGTAATCGCAACCTTTCTGCAAGCAGTCATATTATTAAGATAATCAATATCAGGGTATTCTATCAAAAACTTACGCTCAATTTCAAGAGGTTCCGGAACACCGATGAACCCTAATACTTCTTTAAGCAAATTATCGAGCCTTTTATTAAAATCACTGTTATTTGGTATAACTCGTAGGTGTGATGTGCCTGTCCATATAGAAAGTAATTTTTCGTCAAGTTCCTTGGCGAGCTTTACATCTTCTTTTCTGACAGAATTGCAATTTTTAATGTAAGTGTTTTCATCTGTACAAGCAACACTTTTTAAATGAAATACAGCATCATACGAATTTCTTAATACATCTTCATTTTTATTACTTATTGAAATATATTTTTTAAATTCGGCATCGGTAACATATGCTTTGCTGTCAAGCAATCCTCTGTCAAATAAAATTACAGCCTTTTCCCCATTGTATGCCTTAGCTTTCTCTTCGAGAGAATTTTCTTCTTTTAATTGAGTTTCAAAAAGTTGTTTATGGAACTCATATACACCAAGTTTTTGCGGAGTAATGCCGTTGCTCAATAAATTACTTGCAATTTCTTCTAATATAAAAACTTTTATATTTAACTTTTCAAGTTCATCTTTCAAAAAATTCAAAGCAGTTGTTTTACCGCCACATGGACCGCCAGTCAAAACTATTTTAATTACCTCTGCCATAAATTCACCTCATTTAATTTATTATAACCTTTGAAATATTTATTATTATTCTGTATTTGAAAAAAGGCGATTGCAAAATTAATCTGCAATCGCCTTTTTAATATTACTTACTTCGTTTTTTACCGAAAATTATTGTTCCTGCAAAACCTGCTGCACACAAACCTACAAGCACACCTAAGAAAGTGAGATTATCACCTGTTTTTAAGGTAATAGGCTCAACATACTGTTTTTTATAAACCGTTTTTTTCTGAACAACGGTTTTAACTGTAGGAGTCGGCTGTACAGTTGTCGGTTGCGGTTGTGGCTCTGTTTCTGCTATTTTGTCAAACAAATAAACATAAACAACATCTTCAATTCCGGATACAATTTCAGTCGGCTCAATGTCCCACTTGCCTTTTTCATAACCGTAATTTGCTGTTATACCTGTTGGAATATTGATTCTTGCAGTACCGTTGACATTCCACTTGCCCTCTTTGTCAAGCAAAGTTACATAGTATGAAATATCATTTGAAGTCTTATCTTCCCAAGTACCGTTTACTACTTTAAAGGTAATTTTCTTCTGATATTTATCCGGTATTCCGTCAGGCTTTTCTCCGTCACCTATCTTATCTACTTCCCATATTGCCGTGAAGATATAGGCTACATCGTCTTTGCCTTTCTTCTTATCCCAACCCATAAATACATAATTTGTTCTCGTTGGGTCTTCGAGTTTTATATTCTTTTCAAGAACAAATGTTGCTACATCATCACCCAAATAGGTTTTGTTATCGTGAACCCATACACCGCCGTTCGGCTTTACCTGTATTTTCTTTCCGTACTCTACTACCTGTGTAGCAGGTGTTGGTTTATCGTTTTCGTTTGGTTCTTTGTAATCAACTTTCGGGTCGGTTTTCTTTGTAAAAGTATAAGTGTAAGTTTCCGCATTTGTTCCCTTTACAGGCGACTTTGGCTCAACATCCCACTTGCCTTTTTCATAACCGTAATTTGCTGTCATACCTGTTGGAATATTGATTCTTGCAGTACCGTTGACATTCCACTTACCCTCTTTGTCAAGCAAAGTTACATAGTATGAAATATCATTTGAAGTCTTATCTTCCCAAGTACCGTTTACTACTTTAAAGGTAATTTTCTTTTGATATTTATCGGGGATTCCGTCAGGCTTTTCTCCGTCGCCTATCTTATCTACTTCCCATATTGCTGTCAATTCATATTTTCTGTCAATTGAATCTGTAATTTGTTGGCTGTTGCTATAAGTGCTTTCACCGCACTTCCAGCCGTCAAATACATACTCATACTTAGTTGGTTTATTATCAATTGTTTTTACGAATTCACCCTCACGGTAAACAAATTTTGTATCACCGTTGAGTGTACCACCATCAAGATTATAAACTACAGAGTAATATTTTATCTCTATGCTGTTATCATCACTGTCAACGGTAAGAACCGCATTATCAATCTGTTTATAATCATTACCGTCTTTTAAAAACACTTTATAATTGCCTTTAGCAAGTTCTGCAGTATAACCGTTATCACCGCTCTGCAAGACAACGTAATCACTGTCAGACTTTACGGCAACCTCGTACGGTCTACCGAATATGCTTTCAATATCCGCTACAGTATCATCAAGTTTGAAAACCACACTTGATGTATAGCAGTCCTTTGTTGTGTCTTTTACATAGGCGTATGCAGTTTTAGTTGTATCGTCCTCGTCAATATAACTGCCCCGTACCTCTATGGTATATTCAGTAGAGGGAGTAAGACTGCTAAAAATTATTTTGCCGTCAATTACTTCACCCTTAACACCCTCAAGATAATATTCGCATCTGTCATCAAGATTTGTAAGAGTGAGTGTTGTTGCAGTTGTGGAAGTGTTAGGTTTTTTAAATACTATTACGGTTGTAGTCGAACTGTTTTCCGAGTTTTTATGGAATTTGCAGTTCTTCTTTTGAAGATTAATTTTAATTACACCTTCACCGGCTTTTAAACCAGTTATTGAATAACCGCTTTCTGACTTGCTTAAACTTATGCAATCGCTGCCGGAAATTATTGTTCCCTGACTTACATAACAGGCAGGACATACAACATGAACAACCGAGCTTTGACCTAAGAGGTTAAGAATATCAACGCTCTCACCCTCAAACACGCCAAACACTGCGTTTGCCATATCTTTTGACAGGTCATAATTTTTGAAATCGTCATCATACGACGCTGTCGCAATGATATTTCCGTCAGAATCCTTTACTGTTACGGAAATGCCGCCTTTTAACTTTTCAGCGTTAACAGATGCACCGTAAACTGCCGCATAAGCAAAGCCTTTGTGCGAATAGCTGCGGTTATAAGATCTGCCGCTCATATTATCAGATGCGAACAAGCCTTTATCCGAATTGTAAATTTCAATTTCACTTTTTGTGCCACGCACCACAGCCATATCGTGCTTGTCAAATACATACAGATAAGTGCCAAGCTTATTTTTCCATTCGTAAGTCAGCTCTTGAGGATTACCGTCGTAATTGCTTACTTTTGCCATTAAAAGCTCACTTGAACGAAGATCTTTACTGTCGCCCCTCATAAATCCGACAATTTCTACTGTCGGATTTGCACCGTCAAGTGCAAGTACGGCCGAGGGAACACCCACCGCACCCAAAATTGTTGCTGCCAATATAAAGCAGAAAACTCTCTGCAATGCTGACAACAACGTTTTTTTGTGTTTTTTTAACATTGCCATATATTACCTCCATGCAAATGATTATATGCAGAAGACAGGCAAATAATACACGGCAAAATAAAAAGGGAAAGCTAAACTTCCCCTTGTCCTAAAAAATTCCGTATTTAGTTTTTAATCGCTGCAATTTACTTCCGATTGGTTTTGTAAGCAGCAACAGGAATATTACATTTGAAACCATATAAACGACGGTAAACGGTGCTGCGGTTGTAATGCTTGCCACAAATCTTGCTATATTAAATGTGCCGTCAGCCCAGAGAGTTGTCCATACATCCATTATAAAAGAAAATGCTATGCCCGATAGAGCGCCGTAAATAATAAGCAACACCTTACTCTCAACAAGTTTTTTAGCGAGCAATCCCGCCAAAAATCCGATAAGTCCCCACGCAAGCATTTGAAACGGAGTCCACGGTCCTTGTCCAAAATAGAAATTTGAAACCACAGCAGAAAAAGATCCTGTAATAAAACCTGCTTCACTGCCAAGATAAATAGCAGTAATAATTACAATTGCAGTAACGGGCTTAAAAAACGGAATGGGAGCAAATACAAACCTGCCCGCTACCGACAATGCCGTCATAACAGCTATTATAATAATTCTGCGTGCATCGTTTTTACCTTTTTCAAAAGAAATAAAAAACGGAATACAGGCAACCACCGACAATGCAAGCGATATAAAGGCATATTTGCGGTCACCGAAGAAAAACCCTCCGCAAAGTACAATAAGCGGCGCAACCACAAAAACACATAAGTATTTTATTATCTTTTTAGCAGTCATTTTACTCCTCCTTAACAGCGGAAATCAACTCTTCCGTTGTTATAATGCCGTCTTTTATACCTCGTGAAATTTTATTTGCAGAAGTCGTATAAAATCGTTTTCCGCAATAAAATTCGTGCGGTTCAAGTCTTTTTGAAAGAGTACCGTTAAAAAGCATTGCACATACGGTGGAAACTTCAGCCGAAAAATCAAGGTCATGTGTAACAAGTAATATTGTAATTTGGTTGTCGGAAAGTTCTTTTAAAGTTTTTGCAAGTTCTGCTTTTGAAAAACTGTCACAACCCTTTGTCGGTTCGTCAAGCAATAATATTTTCGGTTCGAGAAGTAAAAGTTTTACAAAACCTGCACGCTGAATTTCACCTCCGCTAAGGTCATACGGATGGTGATTTAAAAGATGGTGTACATTAAACTTTTCTGACAATTTATTAATTTTTTCCAAATCCCCGCTCACGCTTTTAAAGTCTTCAAGCAAGCTGTCTTTAACAAATAACAATTGTGGATTTTGAGGCATAGTAGCTGTTTTTTCATTTAGTTTCACCTTGCCTCTGTACGGCTTAAGCCTTGCTCCTATTACGGAAAGCAAAGTTGATTTTCCGCTGCCGTTTGCACCGACAACCGAAAAAATTTCCCCTCTGTTTACCGATAAATTAAGACCGAGGAGCACATCATCCGACTTTTTATCATATCTGAAATATACATTTTTAACCGATAATATTTCATCGTCGGAATTATTATTCTGCAATGTATGTTCTGTAAAAGAATTATTTTTGCTATATTTTGCAAAAAGTTCTCTGCCTTCTTTGACCGTAACGGGGCATTGCGATTTACAATCCGTTACGGAATAAAGCCGTGCAGGCACGGGCAAAGCGAGCATCATAGGATGATTTTTTGAAATTTTGCTAAGAGCGTTGCAAGTATCTTTAGGTGCTGTATCGGTAATTATTTTTCCTTGCTCCATAACAATAATTCTATCCGCAACGGGAAACAGTTTTTCAAGTCTGTGTTCGGTAATAATTACAGTGATACCCAAGTCTTTATTAAGTTTGTCAAGAATTGTAAAAAAGTTTTCTGCCGATACAGGGTCAAGCTGACTTGCGGGTTCGTCAAGAATTAATACATCAGGCTCGGCAACAGATGCCGCCGCAAGATTAAGAATTTGCATCTGACCGCCCGAAAGTGAGTTTGTCTTTTGTTCTATTATTTTTGAAAGTCCAAAGTAAGTAGCCGTTTCACTTATTTTAATATTTATTTCTTCACTCGACATTCCCATATTCTCAAGCGTAAAGGCAAGTTCATGGAGTACGGTATCGGTTACTGTTTGATTTTCGGGATTTTGTGAAACATAGCCAATTTTAAAAGCCGTATCTTCTTCACTGCATTTTTCAATATTTTCGGAACAGAAAAATATTTCTCCCGTTTTTGTGCCGTGAGGAGCTGCCTGCGGCTTTAAAAGTCTTAGCAGTGTTGTTTTTCCGCAGCCGGACTGACCGCAGATAACACAAAACTCTCCCCTTTTCACAGTGAAATTCACATTATCCAAAGCCTTTTCCTGCATCTGTGGATAAGTAAAACTTAAATTTTTGACAGAGAAAATTTCCATACAAGCTCCTCCTTTAACTCAATAATAAACGGCATAAATGATAGTACACCGAAAGCCGACATTCCGATTACGGATAATATTGTAATATCACACATCTCGATATGCGGATATATAAGAAAATCAAGTTGACCTGTCGCTAAAGCAAACAGCACTGTAGTCAACATTCCCAGAGAAAGTACAGTAAAAACCGTATCTGCTTTTGTAAAAGGAAAGCGGCAGTAAAAACTGCGCTTTTTCACTCCGTATCCTCTTGCGCTCATTGAATCGGCAGTTTGAACCGAACCCTCAAGCATTACGGAAACCGAAGCAGAAAATGCACCTATGTATTGTTTAAATTTATTTTTACCGCAAAAATCGGATTGAGCCGCCAATGTGCGCTTAAACACAAGAATAAATTTAGGCACAAAATGAAGTACCATTGAAAACAATAATGCAAGTCTTGGTAAAAATCTTCCAAAAATATATATAAGTTTTTCGGAATCAAACACGCTGTTGAATACCGAAAACCAAAGTATCACGCTCAAAAGCATCAGTCCGAGCACCGCACCGTAAACTATAGCCTCAAGCGTAATAGGAATATCATTTATAAATATAAGCGGTGTTACTCCCTTGTGTGAGAAAAGCGGATTGGTTATTGTTATAAGTAAAAAAATCAGCACATAACCAAAAAAGGATTTTAAAAATAATTTAAAACCCTTTTGTAATACAGAATAAGCCGCCGCTCCGAAAAGCGACAGCAGTAAAATTATATAATTCCATGTAAACATTGATACCAACAGCACAGATACAAAATATATAAGCTGAGCCAGCGGATTAAAGGAATTAAATCTTAGCATTATTCTTCTCCTGTAAATTCGTTTCCGATATCTGCGCCCAAATCGCAGGTATATAAGAATTTAATTGTATCTCCGTCATGTAAATCATAAGAATTGCAGCCTACCGACGGAAAAACATCATTTACGCAGTATTCCCAACCCGAAAGCTGACCGCAAGAAAATTCATAAAGATTTGCAATACCCTCGATATAAATATCTGCGTCCGTTCCCTCGTATTCATATTGAATTTTATTCTGACGGCAGGCTTCACTAAGCGCATCATATGCGGTAGCATTT
>OHPR01000740.1_pt1 | contig 11649 bp, 12 predicted proteins | sample 1577761 | NCBI WGS metagenome assembly OHPR01 (sample SAMEA3879537, study PRJEB24766) | human gut metagenome | biome: human-associated habitat; feature: feces | place: USA | collected 1985/1987 | reverse complement strand
TTTTCGCCTATTCTGCCGACAGTACCTCTCCAGCCTGCGTGAGCAAGTCCTATTGCTTTTTTGTTTGTGTCAACAAAGAAAAGCGGTGTACAATCGGCATAATAAGTGACCAAAGTTACACCTTTCTGATTTGTTATCAAAGCGTCAACGCTTTCAATATCTCTCGGCTTATAAATACCTGTTCCAATATTTTCTGTTGTAACCGCACGAACATAAGTATTATGGTCTTGAGCCGAAGCCGTAAGCGTATTATAATCAAATCCCGCACTTTTGCAAAAGCGTTTATAGTTTTCAGTAACACTGTCGGGATTATCTCCCCTGTTAAACGCAAAGTTCATAGATGTAAACTCACCCGTCGACACACCGCCGAGTTTTGTGGAAAAAGCATGATTTATAAAATCAATTTCCGATAAAGAATTATATGTTAAATACGGCACACTGTCCGCATTATGGATAGTCATAGTTTTTGAATTAAATTTCATTATACTTCTCCTTATGCGTAGTTTCGCTTGAAAATGACAACTGTTAATGTTATAATGATTAAAGAATGAGGTGATATTATGTTGAAGAAAAAGCTTTTCGGCAAAAACATAAAACCAAGCTGTACATACTGCTTAAATTCGGTTTATGAAAACGATACCTGTCATTGCATAAAAAACAAAACCATTATTGATGACAAATGCAAAAGCTTTAAATATGACCCGCTTATGCGTGTTCCGCAGTCAGCGCCGACTCTTCACGAGTACACCTTAGATGACTTCAAACTATAATTATTTTAATATTTTTATAAAAAAATATCAAGGCTTTCTTAAAAACTCAAGAAAGCCTTTTGTTATGCATTAATATTTTTAGATATTCGGATCGTCTAAATCAAGCTTGTCAGCCTCGGTAATTTTTCTGATAGGTTTGCAAGGATTGCCAACCGCTACAACGCCTGACGGAATGTCTTTTACAACAACCGAGCCTGCACCGATTACAACATTATTTCCGATAGTAACACCGGGAAGTACGGTTACGCCGCCGCCAAACCAAACATCACTGCCGACTTTTATCGGTTTTGCAAGTTCAATTCCTGTATTCCTCTGATGAGCATCAATAGGATGAATTGCAGTATAAAATCCGCAGTTAGGACCAACAAAAACATTGTCGCCAAAAGTAACCTCTGCACAATCAAGTATAACAAGGTTATGGTTTGAATAGAAATTCTTACCCACTTTTACATTAAATCCGTAGTCACACCAAAACGGAGGAGTAAAAACACAATATCCATCGTTATGCTCTTCTTGTAAAAGTTCATCAATAATAACCTTACGAGCGGCAACATTTGAAAAATCAAGATTATTGTATTGACGGCAAAGCGACTTAGATTTATTCAAAGCAGCAACAAGCTCGCTGTCTTGAGAATTATATACCTTGCCGGCAATCATTTTTTCTTTTTCTGTCACTTTATACCTCTGTTTATGCCATCTGGAAATCTTTAATGTAGCTGTCGATTGACTTTTTAATAATATCCTTAGCCATCTCAACACCGTTGGTTTCAGTTACAGATGTAACCTTACCGCTTTCAAGGCTCTTATATACCTGGAAAAAGTGCTGAATTTCGTCAAAATAGTGACGAGGAAGGTCAGCAATGTCATTGTAACCGCAATAGTTAGGGTCATTAACAGGCACAGCAATGATTTTTTCGTCACAGCTGTCATTATCAATCATATTGAGTACACCGATAGGCTTGCACTCAACAAGTGTCATTGGCTGTATTGTTTCGGAACAAAGAACAAGCACATCAAGCGGATCTCCGTCATCTGCATAAGTTCTCGGAATAAAACCGTAGTTTGCGGGATAATGAGTTGAAGTAAAAAGCACACGGTCAAGTTTTAACATACCTGTTTCTTTATCAAGCTCATATTTATTTTTACCGCCCTTTGAAATCTCAATAACAGCGTAAAATTTTTCTGATGTAATCCTTTTTGGTGATATATCGTGCCAAATATTCATAATAAAGCCACCTCACAAATTTATTTAACTTAATTATAAATAAACCGCAGTTAGTTGTCAAGAATTTTAATAATATTTTAACAACAATACTGCGGTTTATAAAATTTATTTTATTAAAAGAGATATATCTTTGCTTGAGTTTGGCTGATTTTGCTTTTATTTACTCTTTTTGATGTTTTCAGCAATTACCTTAGCAATCTGAATAATTACAGTCGGAATAAAAGCAAGCAGAGCAATAAATCCGATTTGTGCGCCTGTAAGTTCCGCAATCTTAAACAGCGGATGCATAAACGGTACAAAAATTACAAAAGCAAGAAGTCCTACACCTGCCGCAAAAGCAAGCAGGCTATATACATTAGAGGTAAGACCGATTTTAAAAATCGAATGCTTACTACGACAGTTAAAGCCGTGGAACAAACGAGCAAGGGTAAGTGTTGCAAAAGCCATTGTACTTGCAGTTGCGGCATTAACCTGCAAACCTATATAGAAAGCAGTCATTACAACAACGGCAATCAGTGCACCCTGCAAAAGCATTAGTGCGGAAAATTCTTTAGTCAAAATACCCTGTTTAGGATCTCTCGGTTTTTGCGAGAGTAAATCTTTTTCGGGCTTCTCCATACCGATAGCAATAGCCGGAAGCGAGTCGGTTAAAAGATTTATAAAGAGAAGATGAACTGCCTCAAAAGGCACAGGCAAAGCAAGAAGTGATGCGTAAACTACCGCAAATATAGCTGCCATATTGCCCGAAAGCAGGAACAGAATTGCATTTTTAATATTCCTGTAAACATTTCTTCCGTTTGCAACAGCTTTAATAATTGTTGCAAAGTTATCATCCTGAAGTACCATAGACGCTGCATCCTTAGATACCTCTGTACCTGTAATGCCCATTGCAACACCGATGTCGGCTTTTTTGAGTGCAGGTGCGTCATTTACGCCGTCACCTGTCATAGAAACGATGTTGCCCTTTCTCTGCCAAGCCTCAACAATTCTGATTTTATTTTCGGGTGAAACACGAGCATAGACAGATATTTTTTCAATCTTTTGGTCAAGTTCACTGTCGCTCATTGCGTCAAGCTCCATACCTGTTACGGCAATATCTCCCTCTCTGAAAATACCAATCTGTCTTGCAATGGCAGTGGCGGTAATCTTATGGTCACCTGTTATCATAACAGGCTTAATACCTGCTCTGACAGCATCTGCAACCGCTGCTTTTGACTCCTCACGAGGAGGGTCAATCATAGAAACAAGTCCTAAGAAAGTATATCCGTACTCCGTATTTACATTGAGTTCTTCATCAGACTCCTTGTAAGCAAAAGTAAGCACACGCAAGCCGTTTTCGGAATACTCTGTATTCTGCTTGAGTATATCTGCCTTGTCGGCTTGAGTAATCGGACGAACACCGTCCTTTGCCGCAATACTGTCACATCTGTCAAGAATAGCGTCAATAGCACCTTTAGTCAATATATGATTCACACCGTGAAGTTTATACTTTGTGCTCATCATCTTACGGTCGGAATCAAACGGCACTTCCTCAAGTCTTTTAAGTCCCGAACGCAAATCATCTTCGTTGTATCCGAGTTTTCTTAGAGTTTCAAGCAACGCATACTCTGTAGGGTCGCCTATTCCCTTTCCGTCAACAATGCTTGAATCGTTATTAAGCACCATATCGTAAAGTAAATAGCGGTGGCTTTGATTATTAAGGTCAAGTTCTTCTTCAAAAATACTTTCACCGTTGATATATATTTTCTGAACAGTCATTTTATTTTGAGTAAGCGTACCTGTTTTGTCGGAACAAATTACAGATACACAACCGAGGCTTTCAACCGCTTTCAAATCTTTGATAACTGCATTTTCCTTAGCCATTTTTTGAGTACCAATTGCCTGTACAATAGTAACAATTGAACCCAAAGCCTCAGGAATAGCGGCAACGGCAAGGGCAACAGCAAACATAAGCGCATCAAGAATTGCCATATGATTTAAAAGGCTTAAACCGAATACGAGCGCAGAAATAATAAGAATAATAATCGCAAGTTTGCTTGAGAATTTATCAAGGCTCTCCTGCAAAGGAGTTTTCTTTTCTTTTGCCGCATTCATAAGGCTTGCAATCTTGCCTATTTCGGTATTCATACCTGTGCCTGTAACAGCTACAATAGCTCTGCCGTAGGTTACCAAACTGCCCGAATATACCATATTTGTTCTGTCTGCGAGCGGAACTTCCGCAGTAATGTTATCATCGTTTTTATCAACATTAGTTGATTCGCCCGTAAGTGAGCTTTCATTTACCTGTAAAGAATAATTATTCATAATTCTGCCGTCAGCTACTACAAGGTCACCCGCCTCAAGCACAACCATATCACCCTCAACCACTTCTTTTGACGGAATTTCAATTTTCTGTCCGTCACGAATTACTTTTGCATTCGGAGATGAAAGTGACTTTAAACTGTCAAGTGATTTTTCCGCATTAATATGCTGGACTGTACCGAGAATGGCATTAAGTGTAATTACCGCAAAAATTACTATAGTGCTTTCAATATTACCCGAAAACATTGAAATAATTGCAGCAATAATAAGAATAATTACAAGCAAATCCGCAAACTGACTGAGAAACACTTGCAAAGCGGTTTTTCGCTTTCCCTCCTGCAAAACATTTTCGCCGTTTTTTTGCAATAATTCTTCGGCTTTTTTTGAGCTCAGTCCGTCCTTTGTAACACCGAGCTTTTCAAGCACTTGTTCTTTGGTCAACTGATACCAGTTCATCATAATTCCTCCATATTTTTTCTTAATAAAAGAAAGTAAGCAAACAAAAAAGACTTTTATTGTAAAATATTGCAAACGCAATTATCATACAATAAAAGTCTCGTTTTTTAAGATACAACCGATACCATAAGGTATGAGATTGACGAATTGTACCACAGATTATCTGCAAACTACTCCCCTTTACAGTGGTTTTATTCTATCAGATTATTCGGTTTTTGTCAACTGTTTTTCTTTATTTTCATCTTTTAACTTTACTTTCTTAGGTTTGCTTAACATTCCGAGAATTATTCCTACGGTTGCAAGCAAAACTCCGCTTGCGGAAGTGATTGCCGACCATTTTTCACTGTCAAAAGCATAGGCAATAATAATTGATGCTAATATAAGCAATACGCATATTATAAGTAAAATAAACGCAATTTTAAAAAGAACATTCATTTTTTGCTTTTTCATTACATCATCTCCTGCAAATTGTTTGTAATATTCGCAAAGTCATCAAGAGTCAGCTTTTCTGCTCTTGCGTTTGTTTCTACTCCCGAATTAATCAAAAGCTCATTTATCTTGCCTTTTTCAACAGAAAGTCCCGAACTAAGCGAATTTGCAAGAGTTTTTCTTCTCTGTGAAAAGGCCGCTTTTATTACATTGAATAACAGTTTTTCACTCTCAACCTTTACAGGCGGCTCTTTTCTTACATTAAGTCTTATTACTGCCGAATCGACTTTCGGGGCAGGCATAAAAGAACCTGCGCTTACGCCAAACAGCATTTCAGGCTCGGCATAATAATTTACAGACACAGTGACCGCACCGCTCTGTCTTGTACCGACTTCCGCACAAATCCTCTGTGCCGCCTCTTTCTGAACCATTACGGTTATTGCCTCTATCGGCAGTCTGTCCTCAAGCAGTTTCATAATAACGGGAGATGTTATGTAATAAGGTAAGTTAGCACAGACAACAACCTTCATTCCCGCAAATTCTTCCGCAATCAGCTTGTGTAAATCAAGTTTAAGTACATCTTCGTTTACTACTTTTAAGTTATCGTATTCGCCAAGGGTTTCTTCAAGAACAGGCAGAAGTCTTTTATCAAGTTCTACTGCCACTACCTTATCGGCAAGCTGACAAAGTTCATTTGTAAGTACACCGATACCGGGACCGACTTCAATTACACCTACACCCTCGCCTGCACCGCTGTACTCTGCCATTCTCGGGCATACAGACGGATTAATCAGAAAGTTCTGACCAAGTGATTTTGAAAATGTAAAGCCGTGTTTTGAAAGTATCTCTTTAATTTTTCCTATATCAGATAAGTTATTCATTATAAAAGTCTAAGTCCTTTCGGATATTTATTTTTTAGTCTGCCGTTTGAGCATTTGCCAAATCCCACAGTAATTCCATTTACGCAGACAGCAGTGTATCCTTTAATATTATTGTCAACGGCAACTTCTTCGCCGTGAAGAAAGGCTTTAATTTCCGCAGAATTTACATCAAAATCCACTTTTGAAACACACTCGTCTGCTTTTGCCGCCATAAATGCCGAATGATGCGGTTCGATTCTGTTTTTAACTATTTGTCCCAAAATTATTCCGATGCGCAAAACGGGCAGCTTTTCATACGGTACATATTCCTGCGGCAAAACAATAATTTTATCACCTATTACTTCAATATTTTCACCAAACGGTCTGCCTATAAACAGGCTGTCGTAAAAATCAAAAATTTTACTGTCAATTTTCTTTTTACTGTTTTCCGTAAAAGAATTTTTATATAATTCACCCGATTTTTTCAATCTTGCGGCAAAATGTCCCTCGCCGCCGTCCATCGGAAAAATTCTTCGTGCATATTCAAGCGTCGGTCTGCCAAAATTTACATTTGCGTCATCAAGTTCAAAATCAGGATTTTCCTCCAAAAACCTGCCGATAACGCCCTCATTTTCTTCAACTGAAAAGGTACAGGTGGAATACACCATAACTCCGCCGTCTTTAAGCGCATTCTTAGCACTGTTCAAAATTTTTAACTGTCTCTCCGCACAGCTTTTTACATGCTCGTCACTCCACTCGCTTTCGGCAGTTGAGTCTTTTCTGAACATTCCCTCACCGCTGCAAGGAGCGTCAACAAGCACTTTGTCAAAACAGCCGGCAAGCCTGTCACAAAGCACCTCGGGATACGCATTTGAAACCGTGGCATTTCTTATACCCATTCTTTCAATATTAGAGAGCAGAATATTAGCTCTGTTTTTGACAATTTCATTGCTCCATAAAAAGCCTTTTGAATTGAGTTTTGCGGCAATTTGCGTACTCTTACCCCCGGGTGCTGCGCAAAGGTCAAGTACATAGTCGCCCTCCTGCACATCAAGCATTGTTACTGCCGAAGAAGCAGACGGCTCTTGTATATAAAAAGCGCCTGCATGATGCAAAGGGTTATTACCGAGCGAAGTAATTTCATTCGGAATATAAAAACTTTCACTGCAAAAAGGAGCGGATTTTAAATCAAAATCAAGTAATTTTTCAAGTTTTTCCACAGAACATTTCAGAGTATTTACTCTTAAACCTCTGTAATGCTCTCCGCTTGAATTATAAAATTTTAAAAAATCGTCAAACTCGTCACCGAGCAGAGCTTTCATTTTATCTAAAAAAATATTCATTGTATAAATTCCTTAGAAACGATAATAATAAGCATATCGGAGGGAGGTGCTAATATGAACTTCAACCAGAATCAGAATAACAATCAGAACCAGAACAATAACCAGAATCAGAACAAAAATCAGAATAACAACCAGAATAAAAACCAGAAGAACAGCCAGAACAAGAATCAGAATAACAACTTTCACTAATCGGGTTCATAGCTGTGCGGCAAGCCATATTTTTAGAAACAAAGGTATGGCTTGCCTTAAACAGTACATATTTTTTAAAATCAATAATTCACAAAAACAATTAGTGGAATAATTCTATTGTTATTTAATTAAATTTTAATATATCAATATCCGTATTTTTCACCTATAATTATTACCTTAATTCTGTCCTTATGTCTTTGTTGAGCGCAAACTACATAGTTACAGCAAATTCTTCTGTCACTTTTGCAACCTGAACAAAGTTCTGCGCCCTCTTTGTCTGCTGTAATACATTTACCTGTTTTGCCGCATGGAGTTTCAATATTCAATCTTATTGTATTGCTCGGTGCGGCAATTCTCTTTACTCTGTCAATTGCCTCATCAATGTTTTTTACAATTTTATTATAACCGCAAACAAGTATAACACTCTTAGGACCATATAAAATTGCCGCAACACGGTTAGAATTGCCGTCAACATTATACAGTTCTCCGTTTTCTGTAATCGCATTACTGCTCGCAAAGTAAACATCGGAAGAAAAAGTCTTACGATAAACTTCTTCCACCTCTTCGGGAGTAATTCCCTCTGCCGCTCTGTCAAGATACTTATAATCGGAAGAAGTAATAATATCATACACTCCTGTTTCTTTAAGAGTAACAGAACCGCCGCTTGATATTACATCGCCCTTTTTAATCAGAGTTTTTACAAGATTGCAGGCGTCTTCTTTGTTATCACAATAATAAGCATCCATCTTGTTTGCTTTCAAATTTTTTATTGTTTTTTCAATTTTAAGTTTAGTTTCGTTGCTCAAAGCGTTCATACTTACACTTCCGTTAGCTTTTTGTTAAATTATACACTATATAGCCGTCTATTTCAAGCCTCTACAAACGGTACTCCAAAATACTCCGCAATCGACTGTGCAAGATTTTTTCCGATTGCTCCGACATTTTCTCTTATCCACTGTGCCTCTTCGGGATTATCGTGGTACGCTACTTCTATCAATGCCGACGGTGCTTTTGTTCTGCGGACTTCCGCAAGGCTTGTGGTCGGAATAATATCTACATCGTCAGGATACGGATAGATGTTTTCATAATTTCGTTGTAAGATTTCAGCGAACCTTTTTCCGTTAAGGCTTGACGGATAATAATATATGTCAGCACCGGTATATCTGCCTGCCGAGCCCTCCGGTGCAGCATTACTGTGTACTGCAAGATGCAAATCATTTGCCGAATTATTAGAGTCCTTTATCGCCTGTGACAAAGTCATTTCGGGACTGTTTCTGTCAAATTCTATTCCGCTTGCAAGCAAATACGGCTCAATAGCGTCGGCAACAAGATTCATATAATATTCTTCATTTCCGCCGTCAACATAAGGACTTAAATATACCTTTGGCATAATAATTCTCCTTTTATAAAAATAATGCTCACGCACCATACAATATATTATTCCGCAATTTATTTTTTGCTTATTTTTTCCATAAGTTGTGCGGTTGATTCCGCATTATCTCGGCGAAATCTTCCGAGTTCATAAAGACTTTCGGGATTTTTAGTTACATAATTAAGTTTTTCGGTACAATTTAAAGTAGACAAAAAGCCTGCCTCTTTAAGAATTTCAAGACTTGAGCCGCTTTCTTCACCAAACGGATAAATAAATGCGGTAGGTGCGTTGCCTGTAATAGATTTTATATATTCCTGAGCCTTATTTATATCATTAGTAATTGCAGTTTTATATTCATCATCACTTTCCTTATATTTTTTACCTATTCCCTTTCTCGGCGTCAAAGTGTGCATATTGTATGAATGATTCTGAAATTCCACAAGCCCGGAATCATACATTTCTTTAATATTCTTTTTCAAAAGATGACCGTAGTTTGCATTTTCTTCACCTGTCGCCGTAAAGTCCTCACTGAACTTTGCAACGGGTGAAATTACAGCTTTTGCGTTGTATTTTTTTAACAACGGAAAAACATATTTATAGTTATTGTAGTATCCGTCATCAAATGTCAGCATCACACATTTGTCAGGTAAGGCTTTATCGGAATAAACATAGTCAATTAAATCATTTACCGTAACGGTTGTATAACCGTTTTCCTGAAAATATTTTAAATCGCTTTCAAATAAATCAGGTGAAATCACATAATCATTTTGGCTTGATTTATCCTTTAATACCGAATGATACATTATAATCGGCATTTTTATAGCATTTTCCGAAATTTCGCTTGCACCGCTAAGAGATGCAAGTATAAAAATTGACAGAATTACTGTGGTAAGACACATTAAAAGCAGTTTTAATCTGTTTTTGTATATTTTACCCATAAATACCTCCAAATTTTTTTATAAAAATAATTTTTATTATTCTTTTATGTAAATATAATAATTTAAAGTTATGATAATATATTTGCAATCAGTAATCATTATCAATTTTTTGGAGAAAATGTTGCAATGAAAAGAAATTTCAGCTCAAAAAGAAACGCTATATACAACACAATTCTCAGTACAACGACACACCCAAGTGCCCGTTGGATATACGAACAGCTTAAGCCCGATTATCCGGACCTCAGCCTTGGCACAGTTTACCGTAACATTTCATTATTTAAAAATGAAGGCAAGGTAAGCGTTGTGTGTAATGTAAACGGTGAAGAACGCATTGACGGTAACACTTCCCCACATACACATTTTGTGTGCAATTGTTGCGGCAGGGTAATTGATGTAGCAGATGACGGCAGCAAATCGTCGGAAAGCCTTGCACTTTTAAATAAAGGCTTTTCTATTGAGAGCAAACTTGTTATCTACTACGGCAAATGTTCAGATTGCTGTAATAACTAATACCGAACAGCGGTATTTAATTAACAATATATATTTATTATAAAGGAGAAAAAATTATGAAATGGTATTGTACAGTATGCGGATATGTTTATGAAGGACCTACAGCTCCGGAGTCTTGCCCACAGTGTAAAGCTCCTGCAAGCAAATTCAAAGAGGTTGTAGAGGGCGCGTCTTTTGCAACAGTTCACGAGGTTGGCGTAGCCCAGGGCGTTAGCGAAGATATTTTAAAGGATCTCAGAGCTAACTTTGAGGGTGAATGTTCAGAAGTAGGTATGTACCTTGCAATGGCAAGAGTTGCTCACAGAGAAGGATATCCGGAAATCGGACTTTACTGGGAAAAAGCTGCTTACGAAGAAGCAGAGCATGCTGCTAAATTCGCTGAATTATTAGGTGAAGTTGTAACAGACAGCACAAAGAAGAACTTAGAGATGCGTGTAGATGCAGAACACGGAGCAACAGAAGGTAAATTCGACCTTGCAAAACGTGCAAAAGCAGCAAACTTAGATGCAATCCATGATACAGTTCATGAAATGGCTAGAGACGAAGCTCGTCATGGTAAGGCATTTGAAGGATTATTAAAGAGATACTTCGGATAAGAAGGATTATTTTAGGAGGTATGAGTTTTCATACCTCCTTTTTTTTTGCTATATTCCATGCTATAATAAAAAATAAGACTGAAAAAGCAGGTGAAAGCATATGATTTCAGAAGAGAAAGTAAAGATTATGGCAGAGATGGCCAGATATGAGAAGAATCACGGGAAAGATGATTTCCGTGTTTATAAATATGAGAAGAAAGACTATATCAGATTAGAACAGATCAAGACAAGTATCTGTCTGTTGATCGCATATCTTATTTTGACAGGATTGCTGTGTGTTGTGAAGATGGATACAGTGATCATGAACCTGAGAGATGGGAAAATCATTATATTAGCAGCAGTTATCACAACTGTTTTCCTAGTTTTAGAAAGAAGAAATCAAAATAACAAAATAGCTCGTACGATTACATGTACGAGCTTTGTCTATATTTCTAGATGTTTTGATTTTAAACGTAAGTTAGAATATTCACGAAGAGCAGAATAAAATAAGGCAAATACTGGAACGCCCAAGAACATACCTAAAACACCGAATAATCCGCCACCAATTGTAACAGAAAACAAGATCCAGAATCCAGACATACCTAATTTATCGCCTAATACAATTGGTTTAATAACATTACCATCAATTTGTTGAAGGATTAGGATAAATATAGCGAAGAT
>OHPR01000735.1_pt1 | contig 11676 bp, 9 predicted proteins | sample 1577761 | NCBI WGS metagenome assembly OHPR01 (sample SAMEA3879537, study PRJEB24766) | human gut metagenome | biome: human-associated habitat; feature: feces | place: USA | collected 1985/1987 | reverse complement strand
TTTCTTTGGGCAAGACCAAAGAAATGGGGTGGAACAGGCAGCACCAACGTAAAGACAACGCAGGACAAAACGGCGAGTTCCTCCCACCCGAAATCCACATCCCCCCAGACGGAGAAAAACCCCGCTCCTGCATGACACGATTAGCAAGAGCGGGGCAATTAACTTTATGCCTGAGATTTACTTCTTTTTGCGGCCAAATATGCCTCCAGACTCGGGGACGCTCTCGCCCATGGCCTTGGCATAAGCGCGCAGGGCCTCCTTCTGCGAGCCGCTCAGGCACTTCGGGACCGCAATGTTCACCGTGACGTACTGGTCGCCCCTTCCCGAGCCGCGCAGATAGGGGATGCCCTTGCCGCGCAGACGGAACACCGAGCCGGGCTGCGTACCCTCGGGGATGGTTAGCTTCACCTTGCCGTCCAGTGTCGGGACCTCTATGTCCGCGCCCAGCGCCGCCTGGGCGAAGCTGATGTCCGCCGCGGACAGCACCGAGCTGCCGTCGCGCTCAAAGCTCTCGTGCGGGCGCACGGAGACCGTCACGAGCAGGTCGCCGGCCGGACCGCCGTCGCGGCCCGCGTTGCCCTGGCCCTTCATGGATATCGTCTGACCGTCGTCTATGCCGGCGGGTATGTTCACGTTCAGCTTCCGGTTGCGGCGCACGTTCGCCTTGCCCTTGCAGGTCGGGCAGGGCTGATGTATGAGCTTGCCCGTGCCGCCGCACTTGGGGCAGGGCCCCTGCGACTGCACCATGCCGAAGGGCGTGCGCTGCGTCGTCCGCACGCTGCCAGTGCCGCGGCAGTCGGGGCAGATCTCCGGCGTCGTTCCCGGCGCGCAGCCCGTGCCGTGGCAGTCCGGACACTGCTCAACCTTCGAGACGCTTATCTCCTTCTTGCAGCCGAAGGCCGCCTCCTCAAAGCTGATGCTCACCGAGGCGCGCAGGCTCTCGCCCCGCCTCGGCCCGCTCCGCTGAGACGAGCCGCCGCCAAAGCCGAAGATGTCGCCCAGATCTCCGAATATATCTCCAAAGCCGCCGAAGCCCCCGAAACCGCCGAAGCCCGAGGCCCCGTCAAAGCCGCCGAAGCCCTGGCTCGGGTCGAAGGCCGCGTGGCCGAACTGGTCGTACTTCGCGCGCTTCTCCGGGTCGCCCAGCACCTGGGCGGCCTCGTTGACCTCCTTGAACTTCGCCTCGGCTTCCTTGTCGCCGGGGTGGAGGTCAGGGTGGTATTGCTTGGCCAGCTTCCTGTATGCCTTTTTTATCTCTTCCTCAGAGGCGCCCTTCTGCAGACCGAGCACCTCATAATAGTCGCGTTTCTGTTCCGCCATGTGCTTCACCTCGCATTACGCGCCTTTGCGGGCGTACTTTCGCACGCCCGCAAAAACGCAGGGGTATATAAGAGAGGGTGATGGGAAAAATCACTTCTTGTCGTCGTCGACCACTTCGTAGTCGGCGTCGTAGTACTGCTGGCCGTCGCCGCCCGCGTTGCCGCCGGGCTGCTGGCCGCCCATGTCCGGGCCGCCCGCCTGGGCGCCGGTCTGCTGGTACAGCTTCTCGCTTATCTTGTAGAAGGCCTGGGTCAGCTCGTCGGTCGCGGCCTTGATGGCGGCGGTGTCGCTGCCCTGGAGCGCCTTCTTCAGGCTGTCGAGCTTCGCCTCGACCTCGGCCTTGTCGGAAGCGTCGAGCTTGTCGCCCATCTCCTGCAGGGTCTTCTCAGTCTGATAGACCATCTGGTCGCCGGCGTTGCGGGTATCGACCTCCTCCTTGCGGCGGGCGTCCTCGGCGGCGTACTGCTCGGCCTCGCGCACGGCCTTGTCGATGTCCTCCTTGGAGAGGTTCGTGGAGGCGGTGATGGTGATGTGCTGCTCCTTGCCGGTGCCGAGGTCCTTGGCGCTGACGTTCACGATGCCGTTGGCGTCGATGTCGAAGGTGACCTCTATCTGAGGCACGCCGCGCCTTGCCGGGGCGATGCCGTCCAGGTTGAAGCGGCCGAGGCTCTTGTTGTAAGCCGCCATCTCGCGCTCGCCCTGCAGGACGTTGACTTCAACGGAGGTCTGGTTATCCGCGGCGGTGGAGAAGATCTGGCTCTTCTTCGTAGGGATGGTGGTGTTGCGCTCTATGAGCTTCGTGAACACGCCGCCCAGGGTCTCGATGCCCAGGGACAGCGGGGTCACGTCCAGCAGCAGGATGCCCTCGACGTCGCCGCCGAGCACGCCGCCCTGGATGGCCGCGCCGATGGCGACACATTCATCGGGGTTGATGCCCTTGAAGCCGTCCTTGCCGGTCAGGTTCTTGACGGCCTCCTGCACGGCGGGGATACGGGTGGAGCCGCCGACGAGCAGGACCTTGGAAAGCTCGGCCGCCTTCAGGCCGGCGTCGCTGAGGGCCTGGCGCACTGGACCCATGGTCTTCTCGACCAGGTGATGCGTCAGCTCGTTGAACTTCGCGCGGGTCAGGGTGACGTCCAGGTGCTTCGGGCCGTTGGCGTCTGCCGTGATGTAGGGCAGGTTGATGTTGGTGCTGGTGACGCCGGAGAGGTCGCACTTGGCCTTCTCAGCGGCCTCGCGCAGGCGCTGCATGGCCACGCGGTCGGTGGAAAGGTCGATGCCCTGGTCCTTTTTGAACTCGTCCACGAGGTACTTCGTGACGCACTCGTCAAAGTCGTCGCCGCCCAGGCGGTTGTTGCCCGCGGTCGCGAGGACCTCGATGACGCCGTCGCCTATTTCGAGGACGGAGACGTCGAAGGTGCCGCCGCCGAGGTCGTAGACCATGATCTTCTGGTCGGTCTCCTTGTCGAGGCCGTAGGCGAGGGCCGCGGCTGTCGGCTCGTTGATGATGCGCTTGACCTCAAGGCCGGCGATCTTGCCTGCGTCCTTCGTGGCCTGGCGCTGGCTGTCGGTGAAGTAGGCGGGGACGGTGATGACCGCCTCGGTGACCTTCTCGCCCAGATAGGCCTCGGCGTCGGTCTTGAGCTTCTGCAGCACCATGGCGCTGATCTCCTGCGGGGTGTAGGCCTTGCCGTCTATGTTGACCTTGTAGTTGGAGCCCATCTCACGCTTTATGGAGCTTATGGTCCTGTCCGGGTTCGTGATGGCCTGGCGCTTTGCGACCTGGCCGACCATGCGCTCGCCGGTCTTGGAGAAGGCGACGACGGACGGGGTGGTCCTGGCGCCCTCGGCGTTCGCGATGACGACTGCCTCGCCGCCCTCCATGACGGCCACGCAGCTGTTGGTGGTGCCCAAATCTATACCGATGATCTTGCTCATGATTTTCTTCCTCCAGTTGTATTTGAAAAGATTTTAGTATACCGGTTCAGTTGGCGACCTTGACCATCGCGAAGCGGATGACCTTGTCGCCCATTTTGAAGCCCCTCTGGAGCTCCTGGACTATCTCGCCCTCGCCCTTTGTATCGTCCTCCTCATGCATTACGGCATTGTGGAGCGCGGGGTCGAACTTCTGGCCGAGGGATTCTATCTCAGTGACGCCCATGCGGGAGAGGATGTCCCGGAGCTGGGCCATTATCATCTCGACGCCCTTGCGGTAGGCCTCGTCGCAGGTGGCCTGCTCCAGGGCCCTCGCCAGGTTGTCGTAGACGGGCAGGAACTTCGTCACCGTGTCGGCGCGCACGTCCTGATATATGCTCTCGCGCTCCTTGGCGCTGCGCTTGCGGTAGTTGTCGTATTCGGCGAGCAGGCGGAGGTATTTGTCCTTTTCGGCCTTGAGCAGGGCCTCCGCGGGGGGCTCGGCGGGTTTTTCAGGCTCCTTTTCCGGCGCCTTTTCGGGCTCCGGCTGCGGGGCCTCGGGGGCCTTTTCGCTCTCCTGCGCCGGCAGCTCCTTCTCTTCCATCGGCTCCGGCGGGTCTTTCTTCTTACTGCTCATTTATATCTCCCTTTATTATGAGTTTGTTGTCCATGCCCGGCGGGGGCGCCTCGCCGCCGCCCAGCCGCTCCGAGAGCGCCCGGGCTATGAGGCTCAGCTTCGCCGCCACGGCGGAGTAGTCCATCCTCGTCGGGCCCACGACGCCGATGAGGCCCTTCGTGTCCCCGCCCATGTCGTAGCTGGCGAGCACGACGCTGGAGTTGCGCAGCTCCTCGGCCACGTTCTCCGGGCCTATGAGCACCTTCACGTCCCCGCCGCAGTCGATGGCGTCCAGCTCCCGCAGGTGCTGCGCGTCGGAGAGATAGCTCATGAGCGCGTGCGCCTTCGCCGGGTCCTGGAACTCCGGCTGGGCCAGCAGGCGGTTCGTCCCCGTGACGCAGGTCTTGGCCTCCTGCGATTCGGAGAGGATCTCGATGGCGAAGGAGGCGATGACCCCCGTGAGGCCCATCGTGTCGTCCACCGCGCGCTCCGCCGAGCGTATCATGAGCGGCGTTATCTTCTCCTCCGTGATGCCCGTGAAGTTCGCGTTGAAAACCGAGGACAGACGCTGTATCATGTCCTGGCCCACGGAGACCGGAAGGTGGACGAGCTTGTTCTTGACTGTATTGTTGCTCATCATCGCGACGATTATGAAAGTGTTCGCGTCAATGTAGATGAGGTCGAAACGCTTTATCGTCGCGCTGGGCGGGGCGGCGATCGCCATCGCCGGGTAGTTCGTCAGGCTCGAAGCCAGGGCGCCGACGTTCGTGACCAGGTGGTCCAGCTCCCGGAGCTTCTCGTTGAGGCTGCGGTTTATCTCCTCCGTCTCCTCCAGCGAGAGCTTCTGCCGCTGCATGAGCTCGTTCACGTACATGCGGTAGCCCTGCGGCGTAGGCACGCGGCCGGCCGAGGTGTGCGGCTGCTCCAGATAGCCCATCGAGGCCAGCTCCGCAAGCTCGTTGCGGATGGTCGCCGACGAGCAGCCCAGCTGCGCCGTCTGCGCCACGGTCTTGGAGCCCACAGGCTCCGCCGTGCGGATGTATTCCTCGACCACGGCGGCAAGTATTTTCTTTTTCCGACCGCTTAGATCCATCTCGCAGGCTCCTTGTCTGGCACTCGTGCTTCGCTTGTGCTGGCACTCTCGTGCTTCGAGTGCTAATATATCACCGGCCCGGGGCGATGTCAAGAGGAGCAAACGAATAATTGACAGATTGTTCATAAATGTTTATATATAATATAAGGCGTGTCGAAAATGCCAAGGTACAGACCGGAACGCGGAGGACATATATGAAGAGACTCATACCCATACTTCTGACATGCGCCCTTGCGCTGGGCCTGGCGGGCTGCGGGGATTTTGCCCCGGACCCGACCCAGACGCCGGACGCGGCGGCGGATTACAGCTTTGACAGGACGAACTTCCCAGCGCTCGCGGGGGGCTCGGCCCAGGAGCCTCTGGCGGAGGCCATAGCGGCCATCATGCTGGGCGAGACGCGCGAGGGCGTTGCGGACATGCTCTCCTTCGGGAACACGCAGGAGGCCTGGGACAGGCTGGCCTCGGGCGAAGCCGGGCTGGTGCTGGCCACGGAGCCGGACAAGCTGCCCGAGGATGTGGAGACGGCGGTCGTCTCCCGGGACGCCCTGGTGTTCTACGTCGGTGAGGGCAGCGCTGTGGACGGCATGACCTCGGCGCAGCTCAAAAGCGTCATGTCCGGCGGCACGAAGAGCTGGAGCGGCATGGGCGGCTCCGGGGACATCGCCATCCTGGGCAGGCCGGAGGGCTCCGGCTCGCTGGCGGCGCTCAGGCGGCTCATAGGCGGCGGCTCGGCCGCGGTCTCGGACAGCGGCGCGGCCCTCACCAGCGCGGAGGTCCTCGGCTACGGCTTTTACAACGAGGCCGTGCTCATGGGCTCGGCGGACGGCTGCAAGCTGCTGGAGGTGGACGGCGTGGCCCCGACGGCGGAGAACATCGCCTCGGGCGAGTATCCGCTGTGCGTGGACGTGCTGGCGGGCATCAGCGCCTCGGCGGCGGACGATTCGCCCGAGCGGGCGCTCTGGCTCTGGCTCCAGGGCGGCGTCGGCCAGGCGTTCATCTCCTCTCAGGGTTATCTGGAGGCTGAATAATGAAAAGGATCTTTGCTTTGGCGCTCATTCTGGCGCTCGTCCTCTCCGGCTGCGGCTTTACCGAGCAGCTGGAGACAGTGAAGGAAGAATACATCGACCCCGCCATCGAGCGGGCGGACAACGGCGAGCTCTCCGCCGACGCACAGGAGGTCCAGGTCAGCGCCCCCAATGTGAACACAAACAGGGAGCGCCTGACGGACTACGAGCCCTTCGAGGCGGTCTACACCCGTGCGGACAGCGCTCTCATAGAGGCGTTGGAGGCCTCGGACGGCTACGGCAGGCTGCTGCCATTCGGCGGCGGGCTGGTGACGGAGCAGGGCGAGATCGTCCTCGACCCCGTCTGCGGCATGGTGGTCCTTGCAAACTACTCCGCGGGCTACGAGGTGAAGTACCTCGACATCTACATGCTGGAAGGCCCGAACGGCAAGTTCGCCGTCTGCGGCGCAGACGGCTCCTGGACGACGGGCTACGACTATGTCTCCGTCATCCCCATGGAGCTCGGCGTCCTGTGCATAGCGGACGAGAACGCCAACATAGCCGTCTGCTTCGACGAGGACGGCAATGTGGTCTTTGATACGGAGAGCTTCGGAGAGCTCTACAACCTCCAGGCGGGCAGCGTGGCCAGCCTCTCCCAGTGCGAGGGCGGGCTCATGAGCATCGTCTACGTGAACGGGCAGAAGGGCTTCATCTCCGCGGACGGCACGGTCCTCAACCGCGCCTCGGAGCGCGCGAGCTTCTTTGACGACGCCCTGCCCTTCTCGGGCGGGCTCGCCGCCGTAAAGGTGAACGGCGTCTGGGGCTACATCGACACGAACGGCGAGTTTGCCATCGACCCGGCCTTCGAGGAGGCGGGCAGCTTTACCGGGAACCTTGCGGCAGTTAAGAGGAACGGCGTCTGGTGCGTCATAGACAAGAGCGGCTCCGTAAAGCGCGAGTTCCCGGGTGTTGACAGCGTCATGATAGGCAACGGCTACGTCGTGGCGGGGGACTCCTACTACACGACGGCGCTGGAGGAGGCCAGCTTCTACGGCTACGCGGGCATCCCCTGCGACGGCGGCTACTGGGTCGAGGGCGAGAACGGCGTGCGCGTATTCCGCACGGACGGCTCCCAGGTCTATTTCTCCGGCGGAGAGCGGCTCATGGGCCGCTCCGGGGAGCTCTGGCTCGTCATGCTGGCGGACGGGGCCAAGGTCGTCATGGACAACTATAGCCGCGTTGTGGTCTCGGGGGACTGCTCGTTCATCGAGGATCCCGTGACGGGGCAGACCTATATCTACGACGCCGAGAGCGGCCGCCTTTACGACTCGGGCGGGGCCTACCTTGCCTCCGGCTGCGCGGGCGTCGTTATGGACGGCTACGTCTACTGCGAGGACGGCTCCAGCCTCGGCTGGAAGAGCTCCGGCGACGAGTGGGTCTTCCGCGTCACGGCCCCGGAGGCGGACTGAGCCTGCGGAAAGGATAAAAAAGGAGCGGACCTCAGCGCCGCTCCTTTTAAATTAACAGATTCTTAACCCAAGGCGGCCCGGGGCCAGTGTAGAATACAGTCGCCTGAAACGGAGGGAAACGCAATGAATAAAAAGGCGCTTGTAATAGAAGACGACAAAAATATAGCCGAACTGCTCCGACTCTATCTGGAAAAGGACGGCTTCGAGGTGGCCATAGCCGCGGACGGCGGCAAGGGCCTCCAGCTGGCGACGGACGAGCACCCGGACGTCATACTCCTCGACATCATGCTGCCCGTCATGGACGGCTGGCAGGTCTGCCGGGAGGTGCGCGCAGTCTCGGACGTGCCCATCATCATGCTGACGGCCAAAGGCGAGACCTACGACAAGGTCTCCGGCCTTGAGATGGGCGCGGATGACTACGTGACGAAGCCCTTCGAGGTGAAGGAGCTCATCGCGCGCATACACGCCGTCATGCGCCGGCGCGAGGGCGGGGAAGGCCCCGCCGCAAAGAAGCTGGAGTACGATAAGCTCGTCATAAACCTCGACTCCTACGAGCTCATAGTGGACGGCAAGAAGGTGGACACACCTCCCAAGGAGATGGAGCTGCTCTACCACCTGGCCGCCTCGCCCAACCGGGTCTACACCCGCAACCAGCTGCTGGACGAGGTCTGGGGCTTCGATTATTTCGGGGACTCCCGCACCGTGGACGTGCATATAAAAAGGCTGAGGGAGAAGCTTGAGGGCGTCTCGGACAAGTGGTCGCTCAAGACGGTCTGGGGCGTGGGCTACAAGTTCGAGGTGAGCGGGAGCTGAGGCCCCCGCGACGGCCTATGAAGAGTATTTACTTTAAAAACTTCCTCGCGACGGCCATAATGGTGCTCGTGAGCTTCCTGATGATAGGCGTGGCTTTCGTCTTCATAGGCCAGGGCTACATCATAAAGTCCCACAGGGACAACATGGAGTCCAACGCCCGTGTCATCTCGCGGCTCACCACCAGCCTCGTCTACGAGGAAGGATTGACGGACCTGCGCCTGCGCATACTGCTCAACGGCACCTCCCTCATCTCCGGCAACCACATTTTCATAACGAACGACGAGGGCCTAATCATCTCCTGCTCGGACGAGCTGGGACGCTGCCAGCACCTGGGCCGCAGCGTTGATGCGAGCTACATCAACACCCTTGAGCAGCAGGGCAGCCTCGATATCGTGACGGATCTGGGCGGGCTTTTTTCCTCCCAGCGCTATGTCTTTGCCATGGCGATGACCGTGGCGGACTCGGGCGCGCCTGTGGGCTACATCTTCGTCAGCACGGACCGCTCGACCATCATGGGCGCCTGGAGCGCTTTCATCTGGGTCTTCTTCGCCGTCACGCTGGCCGTGCTCTTCCTGGCGCTGGTGCTCTCGCTGGTGGTCTCCAAGAAGATGGCCGAGCCCCTGGACGAGATGACAGCCGCGGCGCGGCGCTTCGCGCACGGCGACTTCTCCGTCCGCGTCCGCGAGGACAAGGGTACGGACGAGCTGGCCGCGCTGACGAGCTCCTTCAACAACATGGCCGACAGCCTTGAGCGCTCGGAGAAGCAGCGCAACGAGTTCATCGCCAACGTCTCCCACGAGCTCAAGACCCCCATGACCACCATCGCCGGCTTTGCCGACGGCATCCTCGACGGCACCATACCCAAGGAGCAGGAGGACAAGTATCTCGCCACAATCGCTGACGAGACGCGCCGCCTCTCCCGCCTCGTGCGGCACATGCTGAGCCTCTCGCGCATGGAGAGCCAGGGCTCAGACCTCACGAAGCGCCGGGATTTCGATCTGAACGAGCTCATAATCCGCACCCTGCTCAGCTTCGACGGGCGCACGGAGGAGAAGGGCCTCGATATGCAGCTGCAGCTGCCCGAGGACCACATGAGCGTCACCGCGGACCCGGATTCCATCACCCAGGTGCTCTATAACCTCCTGGACAACGCCGTAAAGTTTGCCTCCGAGGGCACTGCCGTCACCATATCCCTGTGGAAGCAGGGCGGCAAGGCCTACGTCTCGGTGAAAAACAGGGGCGAGACCATCCCGGCGGACGACCTGCCCCTCATCTTCGACCGCTTCCACAAGTCCGACCGCTCCCGCAGCCTTGACCGCGACGGGGTGGGCCTCGGCCTCTACCTCGTCAAGAGCATCCTCGACGCGCACAATGAGGACATCGCCGTCACGAGCCGGGACGGGGTCACGGACTTCGTCTTCACCCTCACCCTCGCGCGGGAGCCAAAGCAGAAGGCCGAGCCGCGCAAGAAGCCCGAACAGCGCAAGAAGCCCGAGCCGCGCAAAAAGGCCGGGCAGGAGCAGGCCGCCGGTGAGCCGCCGGAGGAGGAGTGAATTCACAGAATGTTTCAAACTTATTCATACCCAGCACAAAATTCGAGCGTATTTTTAAACTGACCTCAGGGGGTAAGCCACATGAACGAAAGACCTCAGAGCTGGCAGTCCGGCTGGTATGACACAGATCCAGGGCCGGCGGCCCCCGAAAGGCCCACAGCACCCCCGCCGGCGGAAGCGGCTCCCCACCCCACACAACTACCTCCCCGCCGCTCCGCCGGCCCCTCTCCAGCCTACTGCGAGCCATATTGGTCCGAGGAGGACCACGCACCCAAACGCCCGCGCACGGGCTTCCGCGTCGCCGGCATCTGCCTGCTGGCCTTCGTCATCATAGCGGCGACGGCGGTGCTCTTCTCCAGGGACGGGCGCACGGCCTTCTCCCCAGGGAGCACAGAGAGCGGAGGCGACCTGCCCGAGATGGGCTACGACGACTTCCGCGATTTCTTCGAGGACTACTACGAGGGCACTACAGGCGGCATCTCCGACAGCAGCATCCCCAAATACCAGGCCGCCGGGGGCTTCAGCCTTGAGCCCGTCCCCGAACCTGAGACGGAGACTTTGAGCCTGAGCGAGATCTACGCCAGGTGCTACCCCTCCGTAGTCAGCATAACCGCCATGGTGAGCGATACCAGCTACTACTGGGGCACGGGCATAGTCATCTCAGAGGACGGCTACATCGCCACGAACGCCCACATAATTGAGGGCGCATATTCCGCCACTGTGACGCTCTGGGACGACAGAGAGTTCGAGGCCAAGCTCGTCGGCATGGACGGGGTCAGCGACCTCGCGGTGCTCAAGATAGAGGCCGAGGGTCTGAGCCCGGCGGAGTTCTGCTCCGACCAGGTCTCCGTGGGAGACGCGGTGGCCGCCATAGGCAATCCCCTGGGCGCGGAGCTGCGCGGCACGCTGACGGACGGCATCATCTCCGCAATAAGCCGTGACATCTCCTACAACAACCACTCCATGACCCTCCTGCAGACCAACGCCGCCATAAACGACGGCAACTCCGGCGGGCCGCTCATCAACATGCACGGCCAGGTGGTCGGCATCACCAATATGAAGATGAAGGCCGCCAACTCCAGCGCCACCGGCATCGAGGGCATAGGCTTCGCCATCCCGGTCTCCACCATCAAGACCGTCGTGGACGAGCTCATATCCGAGGGCGTGGTCACGGGCCGCCCGGCCGTGGGCATCACGGTGGGCCAGATACCCGACAGCGCGGCCAGCTACTTTGAGATTCCGGAGGGCCTGTACGTCAGCGCCGTCACCCCCGGCTCCGACGCCGAGGCCAAGGGCATCCAGGTGGGCGACATAGTCACCCAGATAAACGGCATAGGCGTGCGCCAGACCTCCGACGTCTCGGCCATCATCTCCGAATACGAGGTGGGGGACATCATGACCTTCACCATCTTCCGCGACGGCGAGACCCTCTACGTGGATGTGGAGCTCGTTGAGACGAGCGACATATACTGAATCAGATACTTCTCACTCCTTTTCCATACATTTTCCCCTCTCTTTTTGCAAACGGCCGGCCCCTCGGGGCCGGTTGTTTGTATTTTATCAGCGACAAGCAAAAACGCCGCCCGGAGGGCGGCGTTTTGTATTCAATTAGCGTAAACGGCGGTCCCACGGCGCCGCAACCGCCCTGTAGGGGACGGCGTCCTCGACGTCCCGCTGCTGCGGTTTCCGCCGACCCCACCGCGTTCCACCGGCCCCCGCCCGGGCGTGGGATGGTCTCGCGGTATATTATGCGGCACATGGCCCGTTCCCCACCCGCCGTAGGGGTCGGCGTCCTCGACGACCCTTCCCTTCGTTCACCGCCAGCACCGCGGTGTCGCGCGGGCTGCGGGCGGCGGGGGCCGCCCGCAAAGGGGGAACCCCCGGCGAGGGTTCC
>OHPR01000733.1_pt1 | contig 11689 bp, 10 predicted proteins | sample 1577761 | NCBI WGS metagenome assembly OHPR01 (sample SAMEA3879537, study PRJEB24766) | human gut metagenome | biome: human-associated habitat; feature: feces | place: USA | collected 1985/1987 | reverse complement strand
ATCTGATAACGGTTGAAAGGTTTACCTCGGGGCGAACATATCTGTTGTCTGCCGCAACATTTGCAAGGGAAACAAGAACATCAAGCACGGCAATTGCCTTTGCGGTTTTCTGTATTCTCTCAAGGTTATCGGCAACCGTTTTTCTTACATTGTCGAACAGAGTGTATTCCATTGCTACCGAACGGTCTTTTGCGCCTAAAATTCTGCCCTCTATGTCTTTTAAGTCCTGAGTAATATAGCGTTCGCAGTTTGTTAAAGTCTGCTTTCTTATGTAGGTTTCGGGTACAAGGTCTTTGTATGAATTGGTTACCTCAATATAGTAACCGAACACTTTATTGTAGCCGACCCTTAATTTCGGAATACCTGTCTTTTCCCTTTGCTCCGCTTCAATTCTTGCAAGTATGCCTTTAGAATCGTTCATATCGGTAAGCAAAATATCAAGGTCAGGGTTGTATCCTTTTTTAATCATTCCGCCCTCACGCACAGAGAATGGCGGTTCTTCGACTATGGCGGAATCTATCAGATTATAAATATCTTCAAGCAGGTCGATTTCTTTATATACCTTTTTAAGATATTTGGCACTGCAGTCAGCAACCAATTCCGAAAGCTGCGGTAATTTTTGCAGAGCCGCCGCAAGCGAACGGAGCTCCCTGCCGTTTGCCGAGCCGTAAACAATTCTTGTCATAAGTCGCTCAATATCAAAAATACCGCTCAATGCGTCCATAATATCAAGCCTTAGCATATTGTTGTTTACAAGTTCTTCAACCGCCGACTGTCGATTGTTGATAGCCGATACATTAAGCAGAGGATGCTCAAGCCACGAACGAATAAGTCGCTTTCCCATTGCAGTTTTGGTTTTGTCAAGCACCCACAAAAGCGAACCTCGTTTTTCTTTATTGAGCATTGTTGCGGTAAGCTCAAGATTACGCTGTGTGTTGTAATCAAGGTTCATAAACTGCTTGTCGCTGTAAAGCTCAATTTTATTTATGCGTTCAAGTCCGTTTTTCTGTGTTTCTTTAAGGTAATTTATCAACGCACCAATCGCACTTATAAGCACCTGAGAATCTGAAATGCACTGCATCTCTTCACCAAATTGTGCTTTTACAATTTCAGCGCAAACCTTGTTATCAAAACTCTCATCCCGGAGCATTTCAACTCCGGCTGAAAGTTTTGATTTTATAAATGCAGGCAAAGACTTGATTTTAACAATATCTCCGCCTATTAAAATTTCTCTCGGATTATAACTTGCAAGCTGACTTGTAAGGGAATTTACCGAGTCACTTCCTGATATTTCGGTTGCGTAAAGCTCACCTGTTGAAATATCGCAAAAGCAGAGTCCGATTTTTTTGCTGTCAGAAAACATACAGCAAATGTAGTTGTTTCTGCCCTCGTCAAGCATACTCGACTCCATTACCGTACCGGGTGTGATAACTCTTATAATATCACGCTTTACAAGTCCTTTTGCCGTGGCAGGGTCTTCGGTTTGTTCGCAGATTGCAACCTTGTAGCCTTTGGCGACAAGTCTTGCAATATATCCCTCACAGCTATGAAAAGGTACACCGCACATCGGTGCCCGTTCAGCCTGACCGCAATCTCTGCCTGTGAGTGTAAGCTCAAGCTCCTTTGACGCAATTTTGGCGTCATCGTAAAACATCTCGTAGAAATCTCCCAGACGGAAGAAAAGAATACTGTCTTTATTCTGCTCTTTAATTTTAAAATACTGTTTCATCATAGGAGATAACTCTGCCAATGTTTTCACACCCTTTCAAGAAAAATTTATCAGCCGCAACCGCCGCAAGTGCTGCAGCTTCCGGAGCATGATGATGTCGAGTAATCGGCTGTTTCGGGGTCTGCGCCCTCTGCCGACTGCTGAACAATGGCAAGAACTCTGTTTGCAACCATATCAAAAGCGTCTTTTGCCTCGTTGTAAGCAATCATATTCTTGTTTGACATAATCTTAGAGTAGTCCTCTCTCATCTGGCTGTTAAGAAGTGCGAGCTTGTCGCTGTCTTTATCTTTTTTAGATGCCTCGTTGTTGATAGACATTCTCTTCATATTAAAATCGCCGATAAGGTTCTGAAGATCCATATCTGCGTCAGCGTCTGCCTGTGCTTTTTGGAGAGCGATATACGACTCTTCCTGCTGAATAAGTTTGCCAAGCTCTCTTGCCTTTTCAATAATATCCATAATTTTATCCTTTCCTTACACAAGTTCGCCCTTGAGTATCCAATTTCTCGCCTGTGTAATCTTAACATTCTGAAATGTGCCTATAAGGCTCTTATCGCCTTTAAGCTCCACTATTATATTGCCACTTGTTCTGCCGCTTAATTCACCGTTTTTGCCTGTTTCCGATTCAATAAGTACCTTTTCGGTGTTATTAACCATAGACGCACACCTTTTTGCTGCGATTTCTTCCTGAACATCAAGCAGTTCTCTGAACCATTTTGATTTTTCCTCTGCTGAAATCGGGTCATCCATCTTAGCGGCAGGTGTGCCCACTCTCGGTGAATAAATGAAAGTGAACAAAGATGTAAATTCCACTTCACGAATAAGTGAAAGTGTTTCTTTGAAATCCTCATAGGTTTCACCCGGGAAACCTACTATAATATCGCTTGTGAGCGATACTCCGTCAATTTTTTCTTTGGCATAATTTACAATATCAAGGTATTTTTTTCTGTCATAATGCCTGTTCATCGCTTTTAAAATTCTGTCCGAACCGCTCTGGAAAGGCAAATGCAGATGTTTACTGATATGTGTGCCGTTAGCAATTGTATCAATAAGTTCTTTTGAACAATCCTTTGGATGCGATGTCATAAATCTAAGCCAATAGTCGCCGTCAATAGAATCAATTTCGTGCAAAAGCTGAGCAAAAGTAGGCTTATCGGCAAGAGTTTTGCCGTAAGAGTTTACATTCTGACCAAGCAAAGTAATATCTTTGTAGCCTGCTGAAATCATCTGCCTTGCTTCATCAAGGATAAGCGACTTTTCACGACTGCGTTCTCTGCCTCTTACATAAGGCACAATGCAGTATGTGCAGAAATTGTTGCAGCCGTACATAATTGAAAGCCAGCCCTTGAAAGTGCCGTCACGCTTGACAGGTATTCCCTCGTAAACCTTTTTGTCATCATTGTCACGCTCATATACACGCTTGCCGTCTGCAAGTGTATGATACAAAAGCTGTGGAAAACGGTGCAGAGAATGAGTACCGAAAACAAGACTTACAAACGGAAAGCTCTTATACATCTTGTTTGCGATATGCTCCTGCTCCATCATACAGCCGCACAAAGCAATGACAATCTGCGGATGTTTTCTCTTTAAAGACTTTAACGCACCGACATTTCCAAAAACTCTGTCCTCGGCGTGTTCTCTGATTGCGCAGGTATTAAAAAGAATAAAATCGGCGTCGTCCACGGTTTCGGAAAATTCAAAGCCCGCTATTTCAAGCATACCTTTAATTCTCTCACTGTCAGCAACATTCTGCTGACAGCCGTAGGTGCGTATATATGCCACAGGCTTATCGCCACGCTTTCTATCCTGCATAATCTGAGAAATCAATCTCATATATTCAAACTGTTGGTCTGAAATAACATCAGAGGTAACATTACCAAGTATTGTGTTTTCAGGCAAAACAATGCACTCCTAATCCATTTTATTAACTAAAATATTGTATCACAAATTACGGCAATTTTCAATATTTTTCTTAAGTTTTTAATATTTATACAAGTATTATACAGATTTGTACCAATTGCCGTTGTATTCGGGAGTGGTGCCGACGATTATGTTTTGTGCTATTTCAAAATCGGTGGAAAATGTCATATTTCCCGAGTAGTCAAGAGATGTTGTCATAATTTTTGATGTAAGAATAAGACGGATATGGTGAATTGTCTGATTAATTCCCGCCGATTCAAAGGTGCTTACGATTTCAGAGGAAAAACTGCCCGTAAGGTTAAACGATACATTTATCATCGGTCCGTAGTTTGAAAGCACGGAAATATCAGTGAAAGAACCGAGCGGTATGTCGATTTCCACATCGTATATTTTTGCAATTTCCTGCTGTACGCTTAGCATTATATCCGCCTTAAGCTCATTGATTTTAAACGAATCGGTTGTTATTGCCTGCACTTTGCCGTCTTTGGAATATTGTATTTTTGCTAAATCGTCATAGTTATAATTAAAACTTCTTATACTGCTGTTTACAGCCTCGCAAACAGAGTTTACGGAGATAATTTCCGCCTGTATTCTGATGTATTCGCATTTAAATTCCGCAAGCTGTTGTTCGCAGAAAACTATAATTAAAACGAGCACTAAAACTATCGACAAAAGGACACATTTAAGCCTTTTAAATTTTATCTTCTTTCTCTTGTAAAAAAGCAAAAAAACACCCCTCGATATTCTATACGAGAGGTGTAAATTTTGTTAATATTATTCTTCCGAAGAATTACAATTGCTGCCGCAACCCTCGCAGTCAGCCGGGTCACACTCTTCGCCGTCAAAGATGTCAGAGAAGTCAAACTCAAGAAGCTCACCACAGTTAGGGCACTCAATTTCGCCCTCAAGGAGAACATCCTCGGATACATTAAGCTTTTGACCGCATGAATCGCAAGTCACTTCATAAAAAACATCGTCTTCGTTTTCTTCGTCATCTTCATCGTCATCATAGTCAAAGTCATCATCTTCGCCGTAAAGCTCTGTTTCAGCCTCTGCAAGATCCTGGTCTATCTCATCAACCTGAGCCGAAAGCTCATCATAGAGGTCTTCCATATCTGTTACAGAATATGACATATCGTCAAGAAGATCGATAATTGCGTTCATAACCTTAACTTCCGGTTTTGATTCATCAAGGTTTAAACCTTCGCAAAGTCCGCGAATATAAGCAATTTTTTCTGTTAAATTCATAATAATTCCTCCGCAAAGCGATTAAGCTCTGCCCATATACTCACCGGTTCTTGTGTCGATCTGGATCGTTTCGCCCTCGTCAATAAAGAGAGGAACTTTAATCTCAGCACCTGTTTCAAGAGTAGCAGGCTTTGTAGCGTTGGTTGCTGTATCACCCTTAAAGCCTGGGTCAGTCTTTGTAACCTTAAGCTCTACAAAGTTAGGTGGCTCTACACCGAATACGCTGCCCTTGTAAGAAAGAACCTTACAAACCATATTCTCTTTAACGAACTTAAAGTTGTCGCCGAGAACGCTCTTGTTAATCGGGATCTGCTCCCATGTTTCTGTATCCATAAAGTAATAAAGATCACCGTCTGAATAGCTGTACTCCATATCCTTTCTGTCAATAAATGCAGTAGGATATTTATCGTTAGGGTTAAAAGTCTTTTCAACAACCGCACCTGTAATAACATTTCTGATCTTTGTTCTTACGAAAGCGGCACCCTTACCTGGCTTTACATGCTGGAATTCGATGATTGATACAACCTGACCATCCATTTCAAATGTAACGCCGTTTCTGAAATCACCTGCTGATATCATAAGTAATACCTCCTAAAATATACATAATTACAGCAAAATAATCCTTGCCATTATGTGTCATATGCTATTATACATAAAAAATAAACAAATTGCAAGCATTTTAAAGAATTATTAGTTCTTTTGGCAAAGATACAAAGTTATTATATCCTTTTTCGGTGACATAAAGCATATCTTCAATTCTTACACCGAACTTCTTTGGCAGGTAAATTCCGGGTTCGTCGGTAATTACCATACCCTCTTCAAGGATTATTTCTCCCCTTGGAGAAACATTTGGCAGCTCGTGAATTTCAAGTCCTACGCCGTGACCCGTCGAATGACCGAAACACTCTCCGTAGCCTGCCTCTGTTATAATATCTCTTGCAATTTTATCAATTTCAGAGCAAGTTTTGCCTGCCTTTACTTCATCTAACACGGCAAGTTGAGCCTTTAATACAATATTGTAAATCTCTCTTTGCTCATCTGTTGCAAAATTAACCGCAACGGTTCTTGTCGTGTCGGAGTGATAGCCGTCATAAACAGCCCCGAAATCCATAGTAAACAAATCTCCCGATTTAACAACATCGTCACTCGGTACACCGTGTGGCAACGAAGTTTTACTGCCTGTGATTGTTATTAAATCAAAAGAAACTCTTTCCGCACCGTACTGCTTCATCAGATATTCAAATTCAACTGCGATTTTTCGCTCGCTGACACCGGGTTTGATGTAATTTAAAATTTCATTATATGCCTTTTCGGCAATCTGTTGAGCCTTTAAAATTTTGTCAAACTCCGATTTATCTTTAATAATTCTGATGTTTGAAACAGCCTTATCAAGCGCACTGTCACAGTAAAATTCAATTCCTTTTTCGGCAAAATGCTCTTTGTACAAATCATTTTCCGCAACGGTAAATGTATCTGCCTCTGCAACAATTTTTGTGACACATTCTTTTTTAAGAATTTCGCTTATATCCGCAATCAGCTTTTTAAAGCAGATTACTTCACAGCCGACTGCGAATTTCTGTGCAGCCTCAAAGTATCTGAAATCCACAAGCAAATATGCTTTGTCGCTTGTCAGTAAAAATACACCCTCGCTGTGGTGAAAGCCGCTGAAATATCCGACATTGATTTCATTTTTTATTAAAACTGCGGTGTCGGGCGATTTTATAAAAGCTCTTAACTTTTCTGTTCTCAAGCTGTTCATTACTTCATCAAGTCCTTTAAAGCTGTAATTGCAAGGAAGTAGCTGTTTTTGCCAAAGCCTGCAATCTGACCTGCGCATACAGGTGCAATTACAGATGTGTGTCTGAATTCTTCCCTTGCGTGGATATTTGACATATGCACCTCGACAAACGGAATCTTTACACAAGCAATAGCATCTCTTAATGCATAGCTATAATGTGTAAGAGCGCCCGCATTTATTACCGCACCGTCAAAGTTTTCTCTTGCGGCATGGATTTTATCAATAAGGTCGCCCTCGTGATTTGACTGATAAATCTCAACAGAAAAGCCCTGCTCATTTGCAAATGCCTTAATCTGCTCGGAAATGCTTTGAGCGGTTTCCTCTCCGTAAATGCCTTTTTCTCTTACTCCTACCATATTAAGGTTAGGTCCTAAAATAACAAGAATTTTTTTCATTTTTATTCACCAAATTTCCTGATAAAATGACAAAAAGCGGACAGTAAAAACTGTCCGCTTATTTTGATTACCTGAATTTTCTCTTACGAGCTGCTTCGGACTTCTTTTTACGCTTTACAGAAGGCTTTTCATAAGCTTCTCTCTTGCGCACCTCAGCAATAACGCCAGCTCTTGCACACTGCTTTTTGAATCTTCTTAAAGCACTCTCAAGAGATTCGTTATCCTTAAGTCTGATTTCTGCCATCTATCTTCCCTCCCATCTGCCATTTGGCATGGGTAATTTGCATATGTTGCATTTGATATTATACAATAAACAATTCTTATTGTCAATAGAAATGTAGAAATTTAGGGAAAATTAAGTAAATTTATAAATAAAATAAAAATTATGGCTTAACTACAAGGTTTACAAGCTTATTGGGAACATAAATTTCTTTGATGATATTCATATTCTCTATAGCTTTAGCCACATTTGCGTCTGCCTTTGCCATATCAAGAACTGCGTTCTTTTCTGACTCAACAGGAATGTTAAGCTTTGTCTTAATTTTACCGTTTACCTGTACAACGATTTCTATTGTTTCGTCTTTGCACTTAGCCTCATCGTACTCAGGCCATTTCTGCTCTGCTACTATACCGTCGCCGAGTTTGCACATTTCAAATACTTCTTCTGTAACATGCGGTGCAAACGGGTTAAGGAGAATTGTGAAGATTCTAAGTTCTTCCTTAGTGATTGCGCCTGTAGCAGTAATATCATTGATAAGTGCCATAAGTGTTGCGATTGCGGTGTTAAACTTAATGTTCTCAATGTCATCGCCGACTTTTTTGATAGCCTTGTGGAATGATGATTCAAGTTCCGGACGGATGCCGTCTGCATTGTTAAGAATTGTCTGGAGGTTGTAATAACGCTCAATAAATCTGCGGCAGCCTCTGATGCTTGACTGGCTCCAAGGAGCGGCCTTTTCAAAGTCGCCGATAAACATTTCGTATAGACGGAGTGTATCTGCACCGTATTCGTCTACGATTTCGTCAGGATTTACTACATTGCCTCTTGACTTACTCATCTTTTCGCCGTTTTCGCCGAGAATCATACCGTGTGATGTTCTCTTTGCATATGGCTCCGGAGTATTTACAACGCCGATGTCGTAGAGGAATTTATGCCAGAAACGGCTGTAAAGCAAGTGGAGTGTAGTGTGCTCCATACCGCCGTTGTACCAGTCAACAGGTGACCAATACTTGATAGCCTCTTTTGACGCAAGCGCCTTGTCATTGTGCGGGTCCATATATCTTAAGAAATACCATGACGAACCTGCCCACTGTGGCATTGTATCGGTTTCACGCATTGCCTTGCCGCCGCAACACGGGCAAGTTGTTTCAAGCCAGTCTGTCATTTTAGCAAGCGGTGATTCGCCGTTATCTGTCGGCTCATATGATTCTACCATAGGAAGTCTGAGCGGGAGTTCACTTTCGTCAATCGGAACATATCCACACTTGTCGCAGTGAACAATCGGAATAGGCTCGCCCCAATAACGCTGACGGGAGAATACCCAGTCACGGAGTTTATAGTTTACCTTTGAGTGACCTTTACCCTCCGACTCAAGCCAAGAGATAATCTTTTTCTTAGCCTCGTCAACAGTAAGACCGTCAAGCATACCCGAATTAACCATAATACCTGTTGCACAGTCTGTATAAGCCTCTTCCTGCACATTGCCGCCCTTAACAACCTCAATGATAGGAAGGTCGAATTTCTTTGCAAATTCCCAGTCACGGGTATCGTGAGCAGGAACAGCCATAATAGCGCCCGTACCGTAAGATACAAGTACATAGTCGGAAATAAAGATAGGAATTTCCTTGTTGTTTACAGGGTTAATAGCTTTAACGCCCTCAACAAGAACACCTGTTTTGTCCTTGGCAACCTCTGTTCTTTCAAAGTCGGACTTTCTTGCCGCAGCTGCCTGATATTCACGGATAGCATCAATATTAGATAGCTTGTCTGCCCACTTTTCAATGAGAGGGTGTTCCGGAGAAATTACCATATATGTTGCACCGTAAAGAGTATCTGCTCTTGTGGTGTAAATTGTAAGCGTGTCGCCTGTGGTTGTCTTGAAATCAACCTCTGCGCCCGTACTTCTGCCAATCCAGTTTTTCTGCTGTGCCTTAACTCGTTCAGGATAATTTACAAGGTCAAGGTCATTGATAAGTCTGTCTGCGTAAGCTGTAATCTTAAGCATCCACTGTGACTTTACTTTATGAACAACCTCACTGCCGCAGCGCTCGCAAACGCCCTCTACGACCTCCTCGTTGGCGAGAACGCACTTGCAGCTCGTGCACCAGTTCACGGGCATCTTGGCCTTGTAGGCAAGGCCGTTCTTATAGAGCTGCAGGAAGATCCACTGCGTCCACTTGTAGTATTTCGGATCAATGGTGCTGATCTCACGGCTCCAGTCAAAGGAGAATCCAACACTCTTCAGCTGATTGGTGAATTTCGCAATGTTCTGGTCTGTGATCTCACGAGGATGTGTATTCGTCTTAATCGCATAATTCTCAGTAGGAAGTCCGAATGCATCGAATCCGATGGGGAACAGTACATTGTATCCCTGCATTCTTCTCTTTCTGGAAAGTACCTCGATACTGGAATATGCCTTAATATGTCCGACGTGCATTCCCGCACCACTTGGGTATGGGAACTCTACAAGGCCGTAGAATTTCGGTTTATCACTTCCGTCAACAGCTTTAAATGCCTGCTGCTCTTCCCACTTTTTCTGCCATTTCGGCTCGATTTTCTTAAAATTGTGTTTCATTGATGGTTCCTCCACATTTATTGTGCCTGTCATAACTGTTCAATGCCTTCACAGTTATTACCTATCATAACTGTTTAATACTTCCACAGCTATTGCCTGTCAACAAAATAACCATCGACTGATCAGCCTGTTTATCGCGCAGATCAGGCGCGTTATTTTGCAAAAATCCTTTTATCATTCTAATCCAACATAGTGGTTTTGTCAACGAGAAACCGCCTCTATTGCGGCCTGAAGCTGATTATCCTCGTCATGGGTATAATCCGTCCGGTTCAAAAGGCTGGCATCCAGTTTTACCTCCACATCCGGTGTGATTCCCACCTTGTGGATATCATTGCCCTTGGGGGTAAAATATTTCGCCGTAGTCAGCTTCACCGCACTTCCATCAGAGAGCTGGCGGATGCTCTGAACGATTCCCTTTCCATAAGTGGTGGTTCCCACAATCGTTCCAATCTCATAATCCTTCACAGCTCCGGCAAAAATCTCCGATGCACTGGCGCTGTTCTCATTTACCAGCACTGCCAGCGGAATGTCGATCGGGGTGTCTCCGTCACACTTCATCTCCTGTTTTTCCCCATATTTGTCCTCTGTATACACGATCAGTCCTTCGGGCAGAATCTGGCGCAGCACATCGCACACAGAAGAAAGCACCCCACCTGGATTGTCACGAAGATCCACGATCAGCTTCTCCATGCCTTTTGCCTGAAGATCTTTGTAAGCATCCTCAAACTGCTGGGGTGTCACCATGGTAAACTCTGTAATTCGCAAATACCCTATAGAATCCTCCAGCATTTCATAAGAAACAGTGGGCAGCTCCACATCGCTCAAAGTCACTGTTATTTCTTCCGGTTCATCTGCCTCCTGGTGATAAACGGTCAGAATAGAAGTACCGTCCTCCTTTTCCCGTATCATCTTTGAGACCTCAGCAGGCGTCATTTCCGTTACATCCGTTCCGTTCACAGCCGTGATCACATCATTCGCCTTCAGCCCGGCCTCATCTGCCGGACTGCCCTCATAACAATCCACCACCAGAATACCACCCTCCGTATTTTGGGTAATGCTCACGCCGATTCCAGAGTAAGAGCCCTCGGTGTCTCTCATCTCCTCCTCGTATTCTTCCTCCGTATAATATCTGGAATACGGATCCCCCAGCCCATAAAGAAGCCCGGTATAAATCCCCTCCTTCAGCGAATCCTCATCCACATCTTCCAGATAATTCTGATCTATAATATCTTCCAGATACTTAATCTTCTGGGTAACTGCCACATCCGACAGTACATTACTTCCCGCACGTCCCGCTTTCTGAAGCCCCACATATCCCCCGCCCAGCACCAGGGATACGCAAAGCACACCAGTTATGGCTCCCTTTAAAAATTGTTTATCTGCCATCTATATTTCTCCTTATTTTCGCTATACAAGTTCTATCCAACCAGCAGCATTTGGGCAACTGATATTCCTAAGCAAGTCATTTCAGGTGCGCCCTTAGCGCAGGTGAGATCCGATGGTTACGAAGACTTAGACGCGAGGGCTCTCCCGAGCGTCTTAGTCGCAGTTACCAGCTAGCTCGCCGGAGCGTTGCACCGACTTGCGTGGAATATCATTTGCCCAAATGCGTCCGCCCTGAATACCCTCTCTATCTCTTTATATAAAAGGACTGCCAGATCTCTCCAGCAGCCCCCATATCCTCTTCTCATATTCTGGCGGAATGCGAATAACCGCCCTTATTGTAAAACAGAACTCTCACACCTTCAAGTGTTTTCTTGTAGTAATAAAGCTTCCCACAAGACCAATTCCAATTCCCAGTGCCA
>OHPR01000731.1_pt1 | contig 11726 bp, 9 predicted proteins | sample 1577761 | NCBI WGS metagenome assembly OHPR01 (sample SAMEA3879537, study PRJEB24766) | human gut metagenome | biome: human-associated habitat; feature: feces | place: USA | collected 1985/1987 | reverse complement strand
GCGTGCTCTCGCCGATGCCGAAGAAGTAGACGCAGTGGGAGCGCAGCACGCGGTCGGCGCGCTTCGCCAGATAGGGGAGCACCTGCCGCCGGAACATGGGGGTCATCTCGCGGGGCGGACCGGGCAGCATGACCGCCGTCCTGCCCCTGCCCTCGATGATCGCGCCCGGCGCGGTGCCGTTATGGTTTTCCAGCACCATGCAGCCGCGCGGCATCATCGCCTGCTTGAGGTTCGATTGGCACATCGGGCGCTTCATGCCGCTGAAATACGCCTCGATGGCGCGCGCCGACGGCTCGTGCATCTCGAGCGGCAGGCCGAACCATTCGGCGATCGTCTCCTTGCTGAGGTCGTCGTAGGTGGGGCCGAGGCCGCCCGTCGTGATCACGATGCCGCTGCGCGCGAACGCCTCGTCGAGCGCCTCGCGCAGGCGTTCGGGGTTGTCGCCGACCGCCGTGTGACGGTAGACGTTGATCCCCAGCTCCGCCAGCCCCCGGGAGAGCTCCTGGGAGTTGGTGTTGACGATGTTGCCAAGCAGGATTTCCGTCCCGATACAGAGGATTTCCGCCGATTCTGACATGCTTCTGTCTCCCATCGAATGAATTTTCACAGGGCTATTATATCACATCCGCGGAGGAATTTGCATCGGCTTTTCGGGAAAGCGCGTCCCAACCCCCTCTTTTTGGTGCGCGGGCCGGGAAAAAAGCCGCATCCCCTTTACTCATGCGGGTTCGTTATGATATAATAAATCGGTTTATGATGAAGGAGCGTTATAAGGAATGGCACAATACAGTGATTTCAATCTTTCGGAAGAGACGTTGAAGGCGGTGGAGCGGATGGGCTTCACCGAGATGACCGAGATCCAGGAGAAGGCGATCCCGGTCATGATGGAGGGCAGGGAGATCATCGCCAAGGCCCCCACCGGCACGGGCAAGACCTGCGCCTTCGGCATCCCGATCATGGAAAAGATCGACCCCGAAAAGCCCGCGGTGCAGGCGATCGTCCTCTGCCCGACCCGCGAGCTCTCCACCCAGATCGTGGAGGAGCTGCGCCAGCTCGCCTATTTCCGGCCCGAAGTCAAGGTGGTGGCCGTCTACGGCGGCCAGCCGATCGATAAGCAGATCGGCGCCCTCAAGCGGGGGGCGCAGATCGTCGTCGCCACGCCGGGGCGGATGCTCGACCACATGCACCGCCGCACGATCAACCTTTCGCAGGTGCAGATCGCGGTGCTCGACGAGGCGGACGAAATGCTCAACATGGGTTTCATCGAGGATATCGAAGAGATCATGCACGCCATGACCGGCCCCAAACGCGTGCTGCTCTTCTCGGCCACGATGCCCGACCGCATCGCGGCGCTGGCCCGCAACTACATGCACGACCCCGACCTCCTGAAGGTCGAATCGCAGCACGTCACCACCGACCTGACGAACCAGATCTATTTCGAGGTGCGCGAAGGCGACAAGTTCGACGCCCTGACCCGCATCATCGACGTCGAACCCGAGTTCTACGGCATCGTCTTCTCCCGCACCCGAACGGGCGCGGACGAGATCGTGGCCAAACTCCTGGAACGCGGCTATGCGGCCGAAGTCCTTCACGGCGACATTTCGCAGACCCAGCGCGAGAAGATCCTGGGCAAATTCAAGAAAAAACAGGTCAATATCCTGGTGGCTACGGACGTGGCGGCCCGGGGCATCGACGTAAGCAACCTCACGCACGTAATCAACTACTCGCTGCCGCAGGACTCCGACAGCTACGTCCACCGCATCGGACGCACGGGCCGCGCCGGCAACCAGGGAACGGCCATCACCTTCATCTCGCCCTCCGAGATGCGCAAATTCGGGTTCCTGAAGCGGACGATCAAGGCCGACATCAAGTTGGAACAGCTCCCCACGCCGGCCGACATCATCGCCACCAAGCGCAACAAGATCAAGGAAGATCTGGACGCCATCGTCGAGAGCGAAAGTTACGGCGAATGTACGGGGATGGCAGCCGAACTACTGGAGAATTATCCGCCCGAAGTGGCCCTGAGCGCCCTGCTGCGCCTGGCGTTCAAGAACGAGCTGAGCGAGAGCAGCTATCCCGAAATCCGTTCGATCGACGTCGATCGCAAGGGCAAGGCCCGGATCTTCCTCGCCTTCGGCGCCCGCGACGGCTACGATACCCGCAAGACGGTCCGGCTCCTCAAACAGGAGTGCGGACTCTCCGACCACGATATCGACGACGTACGGGTCATGGAGGACTTCTCGTTCGCAACGGTTCCCTTCGACCGAGCCGAAAAAGTCGTCAGGGCTTTGAATAAGCTCTCGCACGGACGTCCCATCGCGGAAATATCGAAAGACAGCCCTTCGGCCCGCACATCCGGCGGAAGACAATCCCACCGCCGCAGGGAGTCCGACACCCGATCCGGACGTAAAACCGGCCGGAAACCCGAAAGCCGGGAATCCTATCGCCAAGACTCCTCCGTGCAGGAGGCTTTCGGTGCGCCCGACGATCGGAACGGACATCGGAAATCCGTCCGCAGCCCAAAAACGTCCGGCACGAAAGCCGGGAAGAAACCCGCAACGACAGTCAAGGCGAGCAGCAAAACGTCCACACCGGAGAAAACCGCTGCGAAGAGAGCTTCCGAACTCCCCGAAAACTGGTTCGAAGAGTGGTTCGGCCAGCGGCAACCCGCCCGCAACAAAAAAGGGCCGAACCGGACCCCGAAGCGAAAAAACAGAGATTAAACATCAAACCGGCTCCCCGGCCGAGGCGGGTCGTTCGTCCGCAGGAGATTTGGCGATCGTGAAGCTGAAGGTCGCCCCTTCGCCATAGACCGACTCCACGGTCATCTCGCCGCCGTTGCGATGCACCAGGTCCAGGCAAAGCTGCAACCCCAGTCCCGACCCCTCCTCTTTTCCGGTCCCGTAAGTGGTGAAATACATCGCAGGATCGAGCACTTTATTCAGGTCTTCGGGCTTGATGCCGACTCCGAAATCACGCACCCGGACAACGGCGTGGGTCGGGGTTTCGGCCGTGGAAACGATAATCTTCCCTCCTCCTTCCGGGCTGTATTTGATCGCATTGCTCAACAAGTTGCGGACGATCGTCTTGACCATATCGACATCGCACCGCACGTGAATCGGCGCGGGAATGTCGTATTCGACGACAATTCCTTTGGTCCGGGCCACCGACTCCGAAATTTTCGAGGAAAAGAGTACGACTTCGGCCAGATCGACATCCTGATACACCGTATGCATCCTCCCGGTCTGACACTTCGTCCACTTGAGCAGGTTGTCGAGCAGCGAAAAGGTGTCTTCGGCAATGTCGTTGCCCATGCGAAGCATATCGAGGTTCCCGGCTCCGACCCGCTCCGCATCCAGGCTGTCGAGCAGGGTGTTGAACAGCATCTTGAGGCTTCCGATCGGAGAGCGCAGGTCGTGGGCGATCACCGAATACATCTTGTCGCGGCTGGCCAGGGTCGCCTGCAGCTCCTCGTTCTGCCGCACGATGACGCGCTGCGCCTCTGCAATAAACATATGATGCGCCACCCGCGTAATCAGCTCCTCGTGATTGAAAGGCTTCGACACGTAATCGCTGGCCCCCATCTTGAACCCTTTGACAATGTTTTCCGAATCGTGGAGCGCCGAGAGAAAAATCACGGGAATCCGGCAGAATCGCTCGTCGGCCTTGAGCCGCTCGATCACCTCATAACCGTTCATGTCCGGCATCATGATATCCAGCAGAATCAGGTCCGGAGATTCGCTTTCGACCTTTTCGAGCGCTTCGCGGCCGCCCGTCGCAGTCACGATCCGGTATTTCGCCCTGCCCAATATCGCTTTCAACAACAAGATATTGGTCGCAATGTCATCGACGACCAATATCTTATAATTTTCAGGATTGACCGTGAGATTTTCCATAAAACAGACCTTGTGACACACAAGCGAGGTAGATAACCGCTAACAGATTTCATCGGAGTACGAAGAAATTTTCCGAAACGGCAACCGTATCGAAGGCAAGGAACGACAGCCGACTATGGCCGAAAAACAGCGCGTATCCCGACGCGGAACCGAATTTACACGGACGATCTGCACCCGATTCGGAGGCGATTCACTTCAAGAACTTTTCGATGCGGACCTTCAGTTCCATCGGGTTGAAGGGTTTGACGATATAGTCTTCAGCTCCGTCCTGCAACAACTGAATACGCTCCGAAGTACTGTCTTCGCTCGATAACATAACCATCCGGATATGCCGGAACCGCTCGTCACTCTTGACGGCATGGAGAAATTCATCTCCCCGCATGTCGGGCATACGGATATCCGAAATAATCAGATCGGGCAAATCTCCGGCCTCCATCTGCTCGAGTACAGGCTTCGGACTGTCGAAATAGCGACAGTCGTAGTCCCGCCCCAGGCAGGCCATGATGATTTTGCCGATCATGTCCTTGTCATCGACAACGAATATCTTTTGCTTGTCCATATTTTCAACACTTTAATACGTCTGAAGAACACAAATTTCGTACAAATAGTCACTTTTTTGTCACAATCGAAATAATTGTGTCTAAAATCGGTTCCAAATGTATAAAGAATATACACAAAAACGACAAAAATTTGTCGTTTTCATAGCTGTTTCCTCCGAATACCGGTGCATACAAACGCAAAATAACCGTCTGAAAATCATATATCCTTGTATGAAAGTCGGATCGCTGCATATGGGACTAACCGACAAAACGGTTCTGCTCAGCCAACGCTGCCCGGTAAAAATAAACTGCAACAAAGAGAGAGTAGTAGAATGGATACGGAGGAATCAATGGGAAATCATAATTTTCATCCATAACCTCATAACCGGCTAATCGAAAACGACCGGCAACCATTCCTCGAAAAAAATACATATTATATTTATACAAAACGAAAACCGCGTTGCAGCTATCTGCAACGCGGTTTCTGTGAGGTCTGAAGCGGATTCGAACCGCTGTACAAGGTTTTGCAGACCTTTGCCTAGCCACTCGGCCATCAGACCCTGATTCCCTGGATCGGGTTTGCAAATATACGAAGATTTCTCTTTTCTGCAAAACTTCCGGGCAACTTTGCATTTTTATCGGCAAAAACCTATCTTTACAACCGCTAACCGAAGCCCCGAAGCGGGTCCGGAACCTACGGTTTCGCCCAAAAGAGGCGGAGCCGAACTCATTCGGGGATTGCCGGATACGGAAAATGAAGCGCGAAATTCCAGACATAGCCCTTACCCTCACGCCGGGAATAGGCCCGAAAGGGGCGGTCCATCTGCTCGACGTATTCGGTTCGGCAGAGGCGGTTTTCTCCGCTTCGGCCGACGAACTCATCGAAAAAGCCCGACTCCGACCGGAACTCGCGCGGGCGATCCTCCAAAAGAAAGCGTTCGCAGACGCAGAGCGCGAAGTCAAACATTGCCGCAAACACGGGATCGAGATCATCGCCTCCACCGACGCACAATACCCGGCCCTGCTGCGCGAAACCGCCGACTACCCGCATGTGCTGTATGTTCTGGGTTCCCCGGAAGCGCTCGGCAAGACGACGCTTACGATGGTCGGCACGCGTCGGATGACTCCGTACGGGCAACAGATGGCCGACCGGCTGATCGGCGAACTGGCAGACCGGGTGGCGGATACGGTGATCGTGAGCGGCCTGGCCTTCGGCATCGATACGGCCTGTCACCGTGCGGCGCTCGCTTTCGGCATGCCGACCGTCGGCATCATCGCCTCGGCCCTTCCCGGCATCACGCCCGCACAGCACACGGCCGTCGCCCGGGATATGATCGAACACGGCGGAGCCGTCGTTTCGGAGCTGCACTCCCAAACCAGGCAGAACGGCAACTTTTACCACTCCCGCAACCGTCTGCTGGCAGGCATAAGCGGCGGTACGGTCGTCGTAGAATCGCCCGTCGAAGGCGGGTCGATGGATACGGCACGGCTGGCGGACGGCTACAACCGCACGCTGATGGCCGTCCCTGGACGCGCGACGGACTTCGCCTCGGCCGGAGCCAATCTGCTGATTCGGACCCAGCGTGCCCAAATGGTATGCACGGGCGAAGATATCGTGCGGGAAATGATGTGGGACCAGAACCGCCCCGGCGATCTGATCGACCGGCCGACAGCGGCTCCCGCAGCACTCACGCGCGACGAAGAGGGGCTGCTGGGCTGCTTCCGCACCGACGACCCGATATCCGCAGAAGAGCTTTGCGAACTCTCGGGGCTCGGATTCGGCGAACTTTCGGCCCTGCTGCTGGGACTCGAAATGGCCGGAGCCGTCCGGCAGCTTCCGGGGAACCGATATATGAAACTACGCTAATAAAAAATAAATACAAAATACACTATCCCAATCCTATGAAACAATTCGTCATCTTATTTCTTTTATTTACTATCAGCCCAATCAGTTTCACTTTTGCACAAAACAAAATTTTCTGTGAAATTATTGAACAAATCGTAAGTCAGAAAAAAACTCGAATATACCTCGATTACGGGCAAGAACGCAATAAAAAGAAAGATATCAGACTCGAAAACGAATGAAAAAGCTGAAATCTTCTATTCCCGGGTGGAAGCACTTAACATTATGTCCGCATTGGGTTGGAAATTCGAGCAAGCATATGTAAAAGTATCTGGAAGCAGCGGAAACGGATATGGCAGTACATCAAGTACAACTCACTACTTGTTGAGTAAAGATGTAGATTCAATTCAGGAAATAAACAACATTATTGATGAAATAAAAGCAAAAAAATCCGAATTAAATAATATACCCACCGAATCAGAACAACGAGACACCAACTCTATAAACAAAATATTTTAAGACAAAATTTCCGAAACATTGAATTATCTGATCGACACCCACTCGCATATCTACGCCGAAGAGTTCGACGCCGACCGCGACGAGGCGATCCGCCGCGCCCGCGAAGCCGGGGTGGAGCGGCTGCTGCTGCCGGCGATCGACTCCGAGAGCCACGGGCGCCTCTTCGACACCGTGCGCCGCTATCCGGACCACTGCACCCCGATGATGGGGCTGCACCCGACCTCCATCAACGACAATCCCCGTTGGCGGGAAGAGCTGGCGTTGGTCGAACGCTACCTCTGCTCGCCACCCGAAGGCGTCGGACGATTCTGCGCCGTGGGCGAAATCGGACTCGACTACTACTGGGACGACCGCTTCAAGGCCGAACAGCTCGAGGCATTCACGAAACAGTGCCGCCTGGCCGCGACCTATGACCTTCCCGTCGCCATCCATACGCGGGCGGCCTGGAAAGATATGTGCCGCACTGTCGAAACGGAAACGAAGGCCGCCCGCGAAAAAGGGCTGCGCCTGCGGGGTGTTTTCCACGCCTTCGCCGAAGACGCCGACACCTACCGGCAGTTGAAGGAGTGCGGCGACTTCCTGTTCGGCATCGGCGGTGACCTTCAAAAAGAGCCGGCTGGCCGATACCGTACGCGAAATGGAGCTCGACGACCTGGTGCTCGAAACCGACTGTCCCTACCTGACGCCGGTTCCCTATCGCGGCCAGCGAAACGAATCCGGATATATTCCTTATATTTGCAACAAAATCGCAGCGCTGAAAGGCACGACACCCGAAGAGGTAGCGGCAGCCACGACCCGCAACGCCCGGCGGATGTTCGGCTTCGACGCGGCGCGACAGACGACAAACGACCATTCAAGCCCTACCGAATCGATATGAAACCTTCGATCCTGATTATCTATACCGGCGGCACGATCGGCATGAAGCCCGACCCGACGACCGGCGCCCTCGTACCGTTCGACTTCAGCGGCATCTTCGAGGAGTTCCCGACCCTCCAAAGCCTGAACATCGGCATCGAGGTATTCACGATGGACCCCGTGATCGACTCGTCGAACGTCAGCCCCCGCAACTGGCTCGACCTGGCGGCGATCATCCGCGACAACTACGCCCGCTACGACGGGCTGCACGGCACCGACACGATGTCCTACACCGCTTCGGCCCTGAGCTTCCTGCTCGAAAACCTGGCCAAACCCGTCGTCTTCACCGGCAGCCAGATTCCGATCGGCGTGCTGCGCACCGACGGGCGCGAAAACCTGATGACGGCCATCGAAATCGCTTCGGCCCGCATCGACGGCCGCCCCGCCGTTCCCGAAGTGTCGCTCTATTTCCAGAACTGTCTGTTCCGCGCCAACCGCACGACCAAACGCAGTTCGGAAGACCTGAGCGCCTTCTGGTCGTACAACTATCCGGCCCTGGCCGACGTGGGCGTCAATATCACCTACCACACCGAATACATTCTCCAGCCGGAGCGCTACGACGAACCCCTGCACATCGCCGCCCGCCTGAGCGGAGGTATCGCCGTCGTCAAGCTCTTCCCCGGCATCGAGGAACGGACCCTGCGCGCGATGCTCTCGGCCGAGGGACTCCGGGGCGTCGTGCTCGAAACCTTCGGCGCAGGAAACGCCCCGACCTGCGAATGGTTCATCCGCGTACTCGAAGAGGCGATCGACCGGGGACTGATCGTCCTCAACGTCACGCAGTGCCGGGGCGGTCGGGTCATGATGGAACTCTACGAAACGGGACTCCGCCTGCAACGGATCGGCGTGCTCTGCGGCCATGACATGACCACCGAGGCGGCCGTCGCCAAACTGATGTACGTCCTCGGGCTCGAGTTGCCCCGCGAGCAAACGCTCGACCTGCTCCGCACGCCCCTCAAAGGAGAATTTACCGACTAAAACATTGTGCGTACGAAAATAAATTTGTATATTTCGGAGCTAAAAATCGCATCGACAGGACGCCAGGCAAAGGTACACGACCTGTTCATGAGGAGGTAATACGTTATTTTTCAATTTATTACAAAGAATATTGCTGTCGAAATGAGAAATCGGGACGATTTTTCGAATCGGCAGTCGGATCGCTGAAAAAGCCGGCAAAGATCGGATTCGAACCGTGACGGGCAAGCCAGGATGAAAAAAATTTACATTTTTTGAAATAAAAAACGCAAACGAAAAAACGATCAACTAATCAAAATTTTAATTAAACAACCATGAAAAAACTTTTTTTGATTGTAGCAGTCGCCATCTTCTCGCTTGGTACTGTTAATGCTTTCGCCCAGGAGACGACTACGCCTGCAACCGAGGAAACCGCAGTCGTTGAAGAAGTCGAAGAAACCGCAGCGACCGAAACGGCCGAAACTCCGGCTTCGGAAACTCAGCTTGCCGAAGGCCAGCCGATGCACCAGGTGCTGATGCAGAAGTTCCTCGAAGGCGGTTGGGAGTGGATGCTTCCGGTGCTCCTCTGCTTGGTATTCGGTCTTGCCGTAGCTATCGAGCGTATGCTTTACCTGAGCCTTTCGACCATCAACTCCAAGAAACTGATCGCCCAGGTCGAGGAAGCGCTGAAAAAAGGCGGTATCGAAGCTGCCAAGGAAGTTTGCCGCAACAAACGCGGTCCGGTGGCATCGATCTTCTATCAGGGTCTGGACCGTTACAACCAGGGTCTGGACAGCGTTGAAAAAGCCGTCGTTTCCTACGGTTCGGTTCAGACCGGCCGCATGGAGTCGGGTTTGAGCTGGATCGGTCTGTTCATCGCACTTAGCCCGATGCTCGGATTTATGGGTACCGTCGTGGGTATGATCGAGGCGTTCGACGCCATCCAGGCTGCGGGCGATATCTCTCCGACGCTGGTTGCCGGCGGTATCAAGGTCGCCCTGCTGACCACCCTGCTGGGTCTTATCGCTGCGGTTATTCTTCAGTTGTTCTACAACTATATCGTTTCCAAGATCGACTCGCTCGTAAACGATATGGAGGATTCGTCCATCACCCTGATGGATATCCTGACGGCTTACAAGAAATAATTCGCACTTATAAAGACTTTATTCCCTATTATGAAAAAAATATTAAACATATTGCTGGGCGTCATCCTGCTGATTACGGTGATTCTGACCGTATATGCAATGGTGGCCGGCGGCAGCAACGAGGCGATCAACCTGAACCTCATCTGGAGTTATATCCTGATCGCAGTCGGTATTGCAACAGCACTGTTCACGGCCGTTTGGGGTATGGTCAACAGTTCCAAAGGCATCAAAGGAACGCTGCTTTCGACACTTCTGATCATCGTCATCGTCGCGGCAGCCTACCTGATCGCCCGCGGACATACGATCGAAATTCCGGACGTCGCGAACGGAGGCTTCTTCCCGCATCCTGAAACCGTTATCACGGAAGCCAGCATTCTGGTAACCTACGTAGCTCTGGGTGCCGCTGTTCTGACAGCTATTTTCACAGAGATATACAAAGCTTTCAAATAGAGTTTGAACGATGCCTATAGATAAAAGAAAAGTACAGGAGATCAATGCCGGTTCAATGGCCGACATCGCTTTCTTGCTGCTCATATTCTTCCTGGTGGCTACGACGATGAACGTCGATACGGGTATCGCCCGTAACCTGCCGCCGATGCCCCCCGAGGATCAAAAGGTCGAGGATATGAAGGTGAAGATACGTAACCTTCTGCCCGTTCTGGTGAACGGCCGCGGCGATATCTTCGTGGGCAGGGCCGGCGAACAGGAGTACGTCGATATCCACCAGTTGAAGGACCGGGCGAAGGACTTCCTCCTCAATGTGATGGACGATCCCAACCTGCCCGAAAAAGAGGTCGAGGAGTTCGAGCTCCCCGACGGCAGCAAATGGAGCTATCCGGTCGGAAAAGGCGTACTCTCGCTGCAAACGACCAAAGATACCCAATATCAGATCTACATCATGGTACAGAACGAGCTGACGCGTGCGATCAACGAAATCCGTGACGAAGTTTCGAAGAATAAATTCCAAATGAAATTCTCGGATCTCGGAGAAGCGGAGCGCGGTATCGTAGCCAAAGCCGTTCCCATGAGTATCTCGGAAGCAGAACCCAGAGATTTAGGAGGAAAAAAGTAGTATGGCAGTAATTAAAAAGAAAGGCAACAAAAGTTTGCCCCCGATCTCTACCGCCTCGCTGCCGGACGTGATCTTCATGATCCTGTTCTTCTTCATGGTATCTACGACCATGCGCGATCAGGAATTACATGTAAAATACCAAGTTCCAGAAGCAACCGAGGTGCAGAAACTGGAGAAGAAATCACTCGTAAGTTACATCCACATCGGAGAGCCGATCGGCGTTTGGCGGGAACAGTACGGTCCTGCACCCCGTATTCAGCTCAACGATGCCTTCAAAACCGCTCAGGATATCGGCCAGTTCGTAGCTGCCGAGCGTGACAAGCTCAATGAGTCGGAGCGTGCCTTGATGACGATCTGTCTGAAGGCCGACCGATATACGACTATGGGCCGTATCACGGAGATCAAGCAGGAACTTCGCCGCGCGAATGCCCTGAAAATTTCCTACGCGGCTGCGAAAACCCTGGGATACTAATTTCAGGAAGGATTCATTCCCGAAGGGGATGTGTCAAATTGAGAAATTTGGCGCATCCCCTTTCAGGTATGTAAGAACAGACATCGAGGTTCACGGCGAAGAACGTGTCCTGACCGTACATAATCGAGCCGCGATACCGATAATAACGAAGCGGTTTGCCTGTTATGATACACCGTCTTTTTATTCGCCGGTTCGGAAAGAGCCTCGGGATAAAAAACAAAAAAACAGAAAGATACAGGACAAACAGGGCCAAGCCCACGATCGAGCGCCAAAAAAGAGGCCGCAAGAGCGGGAATCGGAAACCAAGCCGAAACAGAAAAAACGGGGCGATTACCGACACTCCTACTCCTACTCCTACTCCTACTCCTACT
>OHPR01000729.1_pt1 | contig 11749 bp, 12 predicted proteins | sample 1577761 | NCBI WGS metagenome assembly OHPR01 (sample SAMEA3879537, study PRJEB24766) | human gut metagenome | biome: human-associated habitat; feature: feces | place: USA | collected 1985/1987 | reverse complement strand
TCGTGGACTCGTCAGCCAGAAAATCGTAGTCTTGAGCCAGCTTTTCGGCAGTAGTAAGAACAGGTATGACAGTTTCGGCGGTATCGGTAAATTGTACGATTTCCACATCCGGGTCCTGAAGTATTCTGTTGTTGACAACGGCTGTTGTCAGTATGGCTTGTTTGGCGCATAATTTAATGTTGCTTTCAAAGGCAAGTATGCCTCCTCGCATCCAGTCTTCGTATTTCATGGTTGCATTGTACTGTAATGCAGGGGACATCCTCTTCCTTTTGCCGATTATTGCAAAAGAGGGGAACCGTGCTTGATGATCGCCATCGGAAATTACTGGAGTAACTGTAATGCGTTCCGGCTTTCGGGTATTGAACCGGGCGGGAGCACAACTGAAGCTGAGCTCTATACTGTCACCTGTATTCCGCACTTGAATTTGAGTGATGGACAGGTGTCTCCCCTGAGACCCGTTTTCTGTTGATGCCCGGGCATAGGCAGGTATCAGTAGTGAAATGAATGAAATGATGATAATAATAGGATTCATTAGGTTTATATTTCTCCGGATTATTTAATGTTGTAGATTAATGAAATGCCTATTTGGGTGGGCCCGAAATAGGTCTTTTCAGCATGTTCGGACTTGTTACAGCACCAGTCCCTGTTATCTGTCTTGTCGAATGTGAATTGCACGACTCCTATTCCAAGGTAAGCCTCTATGCCCCATCTTTTGGAGAATGCCCAACTGTATCCGTAATTGATTCCGACTCCTGCTCCCCAACCTTCGTAGCGATAGTTCTTATCGAGCATGCTGAATAGGCTATACCCGGCGATATTGTATTTTGTGGCAATGCCATGAATGCCGATAAAATGTCCGTTTGATGCTTCACAAAGCCAGTATCTCACTTCGGGTTGCACTAACCAATGTACCAGCTTGTCATTATCGCCTTTTTTCCCTTCACGGTTCCATGGATTATAGCTGCCGACTATGTTGAGGCTTATCTGCGGGGTTATTCCTATTTCCAAACCCAGATTGGGAGTTAAGGTAGCAGCGTACAGGAGATTTATTTTGAGAGCCAGATGTGTCTTTTTCTTTTTTATTTTTTCCCATGAGGCGGTTGTGTCGATGTCGATCATCACTTCATTGGTCGGCGGACTGTTTTGCGCTTGTGTCCAAGAGTGTGCCGATAATACCCCTATGAGCATAAGCAGAAGTTTATATTTTGAGTATCGGATTCTGTTTTTAATTGTACGCTGTATCATTGCTACTGACTTTTTGTTACCAACCGATTGCTTTTAAGAGAGTGTTGGAGTCCGGAAAGCCGGATACGATGTCCGGTTTTCGTACTTTTATTATTACTAAGTTCAAGAGAAATTTAATTGGTCGGATGGTATTATTGCAAACGGAATAATTAGCTTCTAATGATATGCCTGTATACTAATTTTTACAAATAGTTATCAGGCAATGTCATCTATCAACATCGATAACTATTCATTTGTTTTATGAAAGTAAGTTTATTTTAATAGAAAAGAATGTTTTAACTTATTGAAAGTTGCCTGTCACAGGATATGGATGGTCCGGTTGTCGGTGCTGTTATTTCCCGTACAGCTTGTCAATCAAATCTTTTCGTCCTATCCGTCGCAGTTCATTGATAATATTTCTCCGTTCTTCGGGTTTGTACCAGAAGAAGAATTGGCGTTGAGCCAGTTTCTCGCGCTGCGTTTTGGCACTGAATACCGGTTCCAGCGTATAAGGATGGAAGCCCGTGTACCATGCTTCGGTGGCAACGGTCATGGGAGTAGGGGTAAAGTCTTGCACTTGTTCCAGATGGAAGTCCAGTCGCTTGGTGATGACGGCAAGTTCTGCCATATCTTCCTCCTTGCATCCGGGATGGCTGCTGATGAAATAAGGAATAAGCTGCTGGCGTAGTCCTTCTTCATGGTTAATCCTGTCGAATATCTTCTTGAACTCACCGAACTGGCTGAACGGAGGCTTGCGCATGATGTTGAGCACGCGGTCTGACGTATGCTCCGGTGCTACCTTCAGGCGACCGCTGACATGGCGGGCAATGAGCTCGCGGGTATATTCCTGCGTACTTTTGTTAGTGTTCGGGTCCTTGCTCTGGTGCAGCAGCAGGTCATAGCGTACACCGCTGCCAATGAAGGACTTCTTGATGCCGGGCAGGGCATCTACGGCATGATAGATGTCGAGCAGCGGACGGTGGTCCGTATTCAGGTTGGGGCATACCTTGGGGTAGATGCACGACGGGCGTTTGCATTTCCTGCAGACGGCCTCATCCCGTCCCTTCATGCGGTACATATTGGCCGACGGGCCTCCTAAATCGCTCAAATAACCCTTGAAGTCTGGCAGCTCCGTGATGGCTTTCACCTCTTTCAGAATGCTCTCCTTGCTGCGGCTTACGATGAATTTGCCCTGGTGTGCGGAGATGGTGCAGAAGGCACATCCTCCGAAACATCCGCGATGCAGGTTGACGGAGAACTTAATCATATCGTATGCGGGTATGCGTTTGCCCTTATATTTGGGATGCGGGAGACGCGTGTAAGGCAGGTCGAAAGAACGGTCGAGTTCAGCTTCCGTCAAAGGGGGATAGGGAGGATTGACTACTACCGTCAGCTTGCCGCTCTTTTGCAAGATGCGGGATGCTGTATATTTGTTGCTTTCCTCCTCGATATGACGGAAGTTGGCAGCTTCTTTCTTTTTATCTTTCAGACATTCTTCATGGGAAAAGAGGGTGATATCCCCTTCTTGTACCACTACTTCCTTGTCAAGGTAAACCATTTGGGGAATATCGGCGATGAGCTTTTTGAAGCTTGGGGCGTCCATCTGTGTCTGTTGGCGTTTCAGCCTTTCCGCAAGTTCCACCACCGGTTTCTCTCCCATACCGTAGATGAGTGAGTCGGCTCCGCTGTCGAGGAGGATGCTGGGGCGTACACGGTCCTGCCAATAGTCATAGTGCGTCAGGCGGCGCATGCTTGCCTCGATGCCGCCCAGTACGACGGGGACATCGGGGAATAGCTTCTTTAATATCTGGGTATATACAATGGAAGGGTACTCCGGACGCATATCCGGACGTGCATCCGGGGTATAGGCGTCATCACTGCGCAAGCGTTTGTTGGCAGTATATTTGTTGACCATCGAATCCATACAGCCGGGACTGATGCCGAAGAACAGACGGGGACGTCCCAGTTTTTTGAAGTCGCGCAAGTCGTCGCGCCAGTTGGGTTGGGGGATGATGGCTACGCGCAATCCTTCTGCTTCGAGGATGCGGCCTATGACGGCGGCTCCAAAAGAAGGGTGATCCACGTAGGCGTCACCGCTGAAAAGTATTACATCCAATTCGTCCCAACCACGCAGTTCCACTTCTTTCTTGGTAGTAGGAAGCCAGTCTGTAAGGCGATATTCTTTCATTTGCACATTAAAAACTGTAATGTCATCCGTTCTCCGTCGTAAATCTCACGGAAGCCTATCTGCTGCTCGGAAAGATACTCTTTCATGTCATTGAAGGCAGCAGCGTCGTCCATGATGATTTCCAGCTTCTCGCCTTTTCCGGCCTCGCACATGGCTTTGATGGCAGGGATTAAAGGGCTGTAATGCTGTTGTCCGCAGGTGTCGATGGTTTTCATTTATTCTTCTTCTATGGTGTCTTGTTGGGAAAGCCATTGCAGATAGAGCTTGATGAGCTGTTGTAGTCCGAAGGCCTTCATGTTGTTGTGATAGATAACGTCGATACAGAGGTCGAGCAGGTCTTTGCTGTCTTCCTCTTGCGAGGCGATGAGGGAGCGGATGTTCAGTTTCAACTTGTCGAGCACGGTTTCGTCCACAATACCGTTGCTGTCGATGAGATGGCGGAAGAGGCCGTATTTCTCGATGGTGGCAAGATTCTCTTCAGAAACTTCTAAACTACGGGTTCCGCTGGGGTTGGCTTGTATAGTGTACATGATGTTTAATGTTTAGTGGTTAATGTTTAATGATTAATGGAAGCAAAGATAGTTTTTTCACTACAGATTACACAGATTTTCACAGATTATTTTTTTTCTCTTTATCTGTGGTCATCCGTTTAATCTGTGTCATCTGTGTGCCATCTTGGTTTCGGGAAACTTTCACGACACAAGAGAATCTCTAATTATTCAACGATAGTCACCCAGCCATGAGTATCCGGCTCATCGCCATACTGGATAGCACGCAGCTTGTTGTAGAGCTTCGTACATACCGGTCCTGGTTTTCCATCTTTGGAAATAACGTATGACTTACCGTTCTCTACGTCGTCAATACGTTCGATGGGGCTGATAACGGCAGCCGTACCGCAGGCACCCGCTTCCTCGAAAGTCAGCAACTCTTCTTCAGGAACCGGACGACGCTCTACCTTCATACCCATGTCCTCTGCCAACTGCATCAGGCTCTTGTTGGTGATGGAGGGCAGGATGGAAGTGGATTTCGGAGTGATATACGTATTGTCCTTGATGCCGAAGAAGTTGGCAGCACCACACTCGTCCATGTATTTCTTTTCTTTGGCATCCAGATAGAACTCGCAGGCATAACCCAAATCGTGCGCTTTCTTATTGGCACGCAAGCTGGCTGCATAGTTACCACCTACCTTATAAGTACCGGTACCCAACGGTGCAGCACGGTCGAATTCGCGGATAATGACATACGGATTGGTTGAGAATCCACCCTTAAAGTAAGGACCTACCGGGGTCACGAACACCACAAACAGATATTCGCTGGCAGGATGCACACCTACTTGTGCACCGGTACCCACCAGCAACGGACGAATATACAGAGAAGCACCCGATTCATAAGGCGGAATGAAACGCTCGTTCAGCTTCACCACCTTCAAAATGGCTTCTTTGAAACGCTCCGTAGAAAGCTCCGGCATCAAGATACCCCGGCAGGTGGACTGCAGACGCGCCGCATTCTCTTCCAAACGGAAGATGCGCACCTTACCGTCTTTACCACGAAAAGCTTTCAAACCTTCAAATGCTTCCTGACCGTAGTGCAAACAAGTGGCAGCCATGTGCATAGGAATGGTTTCCTCGCTGCATACTTCCAATGCGCCCCACTGTTCGTTACGATAGTAAATTCTCACATTGTAATCTGTCTTCATATATCCGAACGGCAGATTAGCCCAATCAAGTTCTTTCATATCTCAAAGTATTAGTTACTGCATTACGTACAATTTGCAACAAAAATAGCTTTTATTCTTCAGATTCTCGCTTCTCCGACAGTAATTTTTCAATTTCCTTGTCGGCTTTGGTCAATTTATCGCTGCAAAATGCTATAATTCCGTTTGCCTCCTTTATCTTTTCGGCAAGTACATCTATCTCCAGTTCGTTGTTGTCTATCTGGCTGACAATTTTCTCCAAACGCGCCATGGCTTCGGAGTAGGTCTCTTTTTTCTTGGTTACCGGCATAATTGAAATTAATTAATCGTTGTACTTCTCAAGCCGTTTGTCAGAATTCCCGTCTTTGGACGATGCGTTCTCCCACTTCATATCCTTGGACGTCAGTTTCAAAATATGATATTGTTCAGTATAATGTCCCTCTTTATCATACAACGTAATCAATTTTTCATCAAGACTTATGATATAAGTTCCACGAAAAGGGACTCCGTTAGATAACGGGCTTCCGGTATAAACTTCATAGGTCTTGTCTGCATTAAACGTATAGCAGGTCACAAAATCGTCCTGCAGGACTGGTTCTTTCACAATCCACTTACCTACCAGTTGAGGAATTTCGACCTTATCATCCTCATCCGTACATGAAATAAAACTAAATGCCATACTTATCAGTATCAGCATAAAAAACAAATTTTGTGTTTTCATCTTTGTTCATTTTAAATGATTTAAGCAATATTCATAAAATACAGAGATTTGCAAAACACTGCATGAATGAGAGTTAAATATGTACTATTGAAACCACTTCACCATTCTGCAGACGGGTTGTTATCATATCATTCTCCTGCAGTTCATCTGCATTCTTCACTACTTTCCCATCTTTCAACGTAATGCTGTAACCGCGAGCCAACAACTTTTCCGGTGAAGCATCTGCCAATCGTTGTTGCAACAATTCCAGGCGATGGCGATGGCGGAACAAAGAGGAAGTCACAGCCTGCATCACATCTTTCCGCACAGTCAGCAAAGCCATTTTTGCATCAGATATACGATGGTATGCGGCAGAAGGAATCCGGTTCTTGTAACCAGAGAGTCTGCGCTGTTCCTGCTGCAACAGATTCTTGACACCCTCATGCAAGCGGGAAGCAAGCATTTCCAGTTCATCAGCAGCGCTGTCCATGGACTCTATTAAGAATTCGGCAGCGGCCGTAGGGGTCTTTACACGGGTATGTGCCACAGAATCCAGCACCGTGTCGTCCCGCTCGTGACCGATACCCGTTATGATAGGTAACGGAAACTGTGCACAAGCAGCAGCAAGCAGATAGGTATCGAAACCGGACAAGTCGGACGTGGCGCCTCCACCGCGAATAATGGCAACCACATCAAACTCGGACAAGCGTGCATTCACCCGGTCGAGAGCAGAAAGGACAGACTCCTCCACACGGTCACCCTGCATCAAGGCAGGAAACAGCTCCGTATAAAAGTAGAACCCCCGGGAATTGTTTTCCAGCTGATGACAGAAGTCACCATAGCCCGCCGCCGTCGGTGAAGATATGACGGCAATACGTTGCGGCAGGCGGGGTATATCCAGTTCTTTATTAAGAGTGAGGACTCCCTCCTCCTCAAGCTGCCTCAATATTTCCCTGCGGCGACGCGCCATATCGCCCAACGTATAGGTGGGATCTATGTCCTGCACTGTCAAACTATATCCATAAAGTTCGTGGAAACTGACAGTGACCTGAACCAGCACTTTGATGCCCGAAACAAATGCCTGCCCCGTAGCCTCCTCAAAATAGGGCTTCAGCAACCGAAACACATTTGCCCAGATGGTGCCTCTCGCCTTAGCTACCAGACTATTGCTACGGGGATCTTTCTGCACAAATTCCAGATAGCAATGCCCTGTACTGTTGGTACGCACATCGCTCAACTCTGCCTGCACCCAAAACTCATCGGGGAGACACTGCTCCAGACTACGGCGCACAAGGGCATTCAACTCTTGTAAAGACAAGGCTTCCATATAGCTATCATTCAACCAGTTATAACTTTATAAAATTTTATCCGTAATAAAGCGGTACTTTATTCGTGATAAAGTGACAATACACTATTGGCAAGCCAACAGAAATTCTCGTTATTTGTTTCTTTCGGACTGATAATCCTGATACGCCTTCCACATATCGGGCACGCCATAGCCATAGATATTATCAGGATAATCCGTACGGTCACCGGAACGGCGCACCAATTCTATCACTTCTTTTGCCGTAAGTTCGGGACAAGCCTGCCACAAGCAAGCCACCATGCCGCACATAATGGGTGAGGCAAAAGAGGTACCGTTCGCCCTTCCCTGGTTGCCGTCCGTACGTATAACGTCGGCACCCAGCCCGACGGCTACAACATCCGGCTTTATCCGATGGTCTGCCGTATTCCCTACAGACGAGAAAGGAGCCAGAACAGCTTCCTTGTCGACAGCACCCACCGTCAGCACATTTTCGGCATCGCCCGGAGGCGTAATCTTCTTCCAAGAACCGGTGCCCGAATTTCCGGCACTGCATACCAATACCATGCCCTTATCGGCTATGCGCGATGCCTGACGTGACATCAGCGCATAGTGCCCATCCAGATTGCGGAGCTTATAATTCTTGGATTTATCATCGAAAGCGTAATATCCCAATGAAGTATTAAGCACATCCACTCCCACGCTATCGGCAAATTCCATAGCTGCCGTCCAATAATCCTCCTCGATGGGAAACTCCGAACGGCTATCCTCGCTCTTTATCAGCCAATATTCGGCTTGGGGAGCCGTACCGACCATCAAGCCCGGCGCATCAGCGGCCAAGCAAGATAAGACCTTCGTCCCATGATCATCCCCGATGAAAACGCTTCGGCCGGGGAAAACCACGTTATGCGTTCCTAATAACCGCAAGGAATCAAATACGCTGATCCGATCCACGTTCATGAAATCGGCATCGACCACGGCCACACGCATACCCTTACCCTTAAAGCCCGCCTCATGCAATTTGATACCGTTCAGCATCTTGATCTGCTCCTCGGCATAACCGTAAGGCGATTTCTCCGGTTTATCTATTGGCATAAACCGTGTCGTATCATTCTCCTCCCTAGGAATATCGATTTCCTCGTCACCTTTCCAGACCCATTTCACGGAATCCACGATCGGGAGGCGCAAGAGACGCTCAGCGACCAAGCTATCCGGACTGGACACCACGACCGTAGAGAACCATTTGCTCTCCAGCACCGGTTTTCCTCCATTGGCGGACAAGGTATCCAGATAAGCTTGAGCGATCGGCAAATCCGATTCCGACACCGATATACCTTGCCGGTTCCGTCGCTCAACAGACTCCTTGGAAAGATATTCCTCCGGGTTATCCAGCGTATAACCGGAATCCCCTTTATCTTTCAAATACACCCGAAAACGAAAACTTTCCCCCGCATGTACTCCCAAAGAAAACAAACTGAATACGAAAACGAATATTCCTATATATTTACTCATAGAACCTCACACAATTACGAATTACAAAGATAGATGATACCGCCGAATAAACAAAAAAGCCCGGCACTGGAATAGGCCGGGCTCATGTATAATTCTTCGTCTTATTCATTGATATTACAGATAGGGATCTCACGTTTAACACTTTGGCGTAAAGAAATCAAGGTCTCTGTAGCCTTAACACCCGGTATCTCTTGAATCTTGGAGTTCAAAAGCTCCATCAAGTGCTCGTTATCACGGGCATACAGCTTGATCAGCATCGTATACGGACCCGTAGTGAAATGGCATTCTACCACTTCGGGTATTTTCTCGAATTCCGGGACAACATCCTTGTACATAGATCCACGCTCCAATTTCACGCCGATATAGGTACATGTATTATACCCCAATATTTTAGGATTGATGTGATACCCTGAGCCAACGATCACATTCATATCAATCATGCGTTGAACCCGTTGATGAATAGCTGCACGAGATACACCGCACTCCTCGGCAACATCTTTAAAAGGAATCCTAGCATTCTTTGAAATAATGTTCAATATCTGCCGGTCCAGTTTGTCTATCTTCTCCATTTTAAATTCGCTTTATTATATGCATTCAGATTTAATGTATCAAAAGTATATAATAAATTTGAATCATATATCATTCTGAAAGAAAAAAGTAATCAATAAATAATAAAAGCGGGCAAAAAATGCTTTTTAGCATAATTTGCCCGCCTATTATCTTACAAACGTTCCGTTTCTATTTCTTCGCTACTTATTCTTTTACGATGTCAAGCAACTCAACCTCGAACTTCAATACGCTGTTCGGTTTGATATCTTGTCCTGCGCCACGTTCGCCATAAGCCAACTCAGCCGGGATCCAGAAGATATATTTAGAACCGACCGGCATGATCTGCAAGCCCTCAGTCCAGCCCTTGATTACTTGGCCAACACCGAACTCAGCCGGCTCGCCACGATCCACGGAGCTATCAAACTTAGTACCGTCCAATAGAGTTCCGGTATAATGAACTTTTACCTTATCGGTAGCGGTCGGCTTCGCGCCTGTACCTTCTTTCTCTACCTTATATTGCAAGCCGCTCTCAGTCGTGATAACGCCTTCTTTTGTCTTATTCTCCGCCAAGAACTTATCGCCCTCTTCTTTTGTCTTCTTAGCCTCGCGAGCCTGAGCCTCTACGAAGTAAGTCTGCAAATATTGTTGAGCCTGTTGCGGATTCATCTTCATCGCAGAAGAATCCCCTTTGATAGCTTGGATAAAACCAGCGATCAAATCATCTACGTTAGCCTCACCACCCGGCAAAGTCTTTAAGTTTTCCTTATAACCGGCACCTGTGCTGATACCAATAGCGTAGCTTGCGCTATCGATAGAAGTCTTCAAGCTCGCGCTTTTGTGAGAATCACCGCAAGAGGTGAAAGATGCGCCCATTGCTACAATCACTGTAGCGACTAATACACTTAACTTTTTCATTTTTCTTTAACTCTTATATATTATTTTTCGATATCTAATAACTCAACGTCGAAGATCAACGTACTATTCGGCTCGATAGCCTCACCTGCCCCACGCTCGCCATAAGCAAGGTTAGACGGGATAAACAATCTCCATTTAGAACCGACCGGCATCAACTGCAAAGCCTCTACCCATCCCGGGATTACCTGTGAAACACCGAATACGGCGGGCTCGCCTCTCTGTACGGAGCTATCAAACACCTGACCGTTGATTAACGTACCGTGATAGTGGCATTTTACCTTATCGTTCGCCGTAGGTTTAGCGCCTGTACCATTCTTCAGCACCTCGTATTGCAAACCGCTAGGCAACTCTACCACACCAGCCTTATGCTTATTGATAGAAAGGAACTCCTCACCGGCTTTCTTATTGATCTCCAGTTTCTCTTGTTGAAGCTTCATGAAGTAATCATTGATCACTTGTTTTGCCTCATCATAACTAAGAGCAGGTTTTGCCTCTGTTAAGACGTCATTCAATCCCTGTACAAAATCTTCCACTTGAAGATCCTTGATGCCTGAGTTCTGGAAATTATTTCCGATACTTAAGCCAAGCGCATAACTTACTTTATCCATTCTTTTTTCTTGTTCAACTAATTATAAGCCACAAAAGTAATGCTTTTAATCGTATAACAGCATTTTGTAAGAACTTTTTATTTCATTCAAAGCTTTTTACGAAATAAAGTCGTAACTTCGTAACTATTAATATATACATCTATACATTAAACAAGTAACAGATGAAAAAGTTAGTCATACTTACCGGAGCGGGAATGAGCGCAGAGAGCGGTATCTCCACTTTCCGTGACTGGGAGAAATACCGGGTGGAAGATGTCGCCACGCCGGAAGGCTTCGCCGCCAACCCTAAATTGGTTCTCGACTTCTACAACCAGCGCAGAAGAGAGTTATTGAATACGAAACCTAACGCCGGTCACCTCGGGCTAGCCGCCTTGGAGAAAGATTTCGACGTACGGATCATTACCCAGAATATCGATAACTTACATGAACGCGCGGGTAGCAGCCACGTGATCCATCTGCATGGAGAGTTGATGAAGGCATGCTCCGTAAGGGATCTGGACACGACCTACGATCTATCGCCGGAGAACCCGGATATTCATCTGGGTGACAAGGACCCTCACGGAAATCAGCTACGTCCTTTCGTCGTATGGTTTGGAGAGGCGGTACCCATGATAGAGCCTTCCATCAAGCTGGTGGAAGATTGTGATATCTTCGTGATTATCGGCACCTCCTTAAACGTCTATCCCGCCGCCGGTTTGCTGAACTACGTGCGTCGGGGCCAGCCGATCTATTTGATCGACCCGAAAGATGTACGTACTTATCGCGACGACATCGAGCATATACAGGCCGGAGCCTCGGAAGGGGTCAAGAGGCTGACGAAGTTGCTTACGCAGAATTAAACAATTCATACACTCATTAGGTCTGACGAAGGCAAGTATAAACACGAAGTCCTTGGCATGCGAACACATTGCCAAGGACTTGTTTTTTTATCCGCTTCCATCCTCACGGAAGTACTTACGGATGAACTTTAATTTATTACTTTAGTATTAATATTAATCCAATTCCCGCCTGTTCATCCGTCACGGATTACTTGGATCGATACCCGCACGGGAATTGT
>OHPR01000718.1_pt1 | contig 11927 bp, 7 predicted proteins | sample 1577761 | NCBI WGS metagenome assembly OHPR01 (sample SAMEA3879537, study PRJEB24766) | human gut metagenome | biome: human-associated habitat; feature: feces | place: USA | collected 1985/1987 | reverse complement strand
GCAATTTTGGAGCGAATATCGGCAAGCGGCGCGGCAAAGGTGGAAGAGCCGGCCGCTAGCGTCTGGTCGATGGCGTTGAGTAGGATATCGGCGTCGTCTGCGGTGATGAGGCCGCCTGCAGCAAACGTGTGCTCGCGGTCGATTGTCCACGAGCTTTCCTCGGTCTCCTGCGCACCGGCGGGGCGAACCTCCTTGATTAAGATGCCACGCTCGAGCAGTTTGTCACGATCGCGCCGAAACTTGCGCTTATCCGAGTCGATATTGCCCGAGCCATATCCCAGGTCGGAATCCAAGACGATCTGCTCGGTCGTCAGCGGTTCGGGGGAGCTGTTGAGCACAAAGAAAAGATTGAGGATGCGCTGAGCCGTTTTATCGAAACCGGGCTCCGAATTCCCCTTTTTAATTGTCGCGGTCGCGTCGCTTGCCGTCATAGAGTCCTCGCATGAGAAGGTGGTTTGCTGCCATGATTTTAGTCCGATATGGAGATTAGGCTATATCCTTGTCCGCTCGAGGCGTTAAGATGGCCCGAATTCGGTCGTTTGCGCTCGCTCGGGGTATACTTTCGACTATATACGGTTCTAATGTGCATGCATTGGGCCTATTTGTCGGATTATGGATGTGGAGCGCACATGGCGAACACCCAGAACTATATTAACCACCTGCTGCAGAACACCGGCATTACGCCGGCATGCAGCGAAGAAGAGCGCTTGGCTGCCGAGGATATCGCTCAGATCTTCCGCAACCACGGCTTTGACCCCGAGGTTCAGGAGTTCAATGCCCCGGCGCCCAGTAGATTGGCATTTGCCGTTACCGGTATTCTTGCGTTTGCCGGCGCCCTGCTGATGGGCATCGGCGGCGGTATCGGCTTGGTCGGCACCTTGCTGGCCATTGTCGGCGCCGTTCTTTACGTGCTCGAGCGCACGGGCCACCCCGTGGTTTCGCGCCTGGGCAAGACGGGCGTGAGCCAAAATGTCATCGCCTACCACAAGGCCTCGGGCCCGCTCGCGTCTCCGCGCAACCGCCCGGTGGTCGTTGTCGCACACTACGACTCTCCCCGTGCTGAGCTGCTCGCCCGCGAGCCCTATGCTTCGTATCGTGCGCTCATCGCCAAGCTATTGCCCGTTGCCACGATTGCCCCTGCTGCCGTTGCCATCCTGCGTATCCTGCCGCTCCCCGGCGCGCTCAAGGTTCTGCTGTGGATTGTCGCGATCCTCGCTTCCCTCGTTGCACTTGCCAACGCGGCAAACATCATCTCTAACCGCCACGTTCTTCCCTATACGTCCGGCGCGGTGTGCAACAAGTCTTCTGTCGCCGCTATGCTCGGCGTTATGGACAACGTTGCTCCCTTCCAGGGCGAGAACGAGTTTCCCGACGATGTTCCGTTCGATACCTATTTTGGGGAGCAGAAACGTCGTGCCGAGGAAATGGCGCGCGCGGCGGCGGAGTATGCCGCGGCCCAGCAGCAAAACGACTACGGCAACACCATCGAGTACGAAGAGCCTACCTACGCCGAGGACGAGTTCGGTCAGCCGATTGCTCCCGACGCTCAAACCGAGCCCGAACAGGGCGAGGCTTTTGACGAGCAGATTGAGGGCTTTGAGGGTGCGTCTGCCGACGAGACGCTGATTGGCGCCATCGTGCCCGAGGATCAGAATCAGGCTGTCCAGGCCGAAGAGTTCAATGACGAGGTTCCCGCTGCTGAGCCGGCGGAGGAGCCTGCCGCGGCCGAGCCCGAGCCCAAGCTCTATCGCAACGCCGCCGGCAACATTCGCTTTGGTTCGGATGCCATCCGTGCACTCGGAATGCTTCCCGAGTCCTGCACGCTCGATTACGAGGAGGGCGAGGAGCCGACGTTTGAGCCCGAGCCTGCCCCCGTCGTGGCTGCACCTGCGCCCGCTGTCACCGTGGATGATGAGTCTGCCGCGGTTACCGCTGCCGTTGCCGAGCCCGAGGCGGTGTCCGCGATCGATCCCGCGGCAGGACTGGACATTTTGGCTCCCGCCGCGCCGGCGCAAGACGTTGCGGACGAGTCTGACGACGATTACGTTGAACAGCCGAGGCGCGTGTCTTACGAGAGCGATACTGATTTCTCTGCCGAGATTCCCGCGGCAACGCCCCATGCCGATATTGCATCCGCGTTCTCTTCGATTGGCGCCAGCGCTTCCAGCTTCTTTAAGGGTGCGCTTGCAAAGGGCAGGAAATTTGTCGACGATTTCGAGGAGAAGCGCGCTGCCGCACGCGAGGCTGCCGAGCAGGAGGCTATCGCTCAGCAGCAGGCAGCCGAGGCGGCACGTGAGCGCGCGGCGCAAGAGTTCGAGCAGAACGAGGCTATGCAGTCCGGGCCCGTCGACGCTGCCGAAGCTACGACGTCCTTTGAGTCCCAGCAACCGACGTCAGCGGATGTTGTTGAGGCAACAACGTCTTTCGAGGCTCAGCAGCACGTCGATAGCACCATGTCGTTTGATGCCGCGCAGTTCGATTCCACGATAACGTTTGAAAAGCAAGGCACCGCAATTGCCGAGCCCCTTCCTGTTTCCGATGAGCAGGGCGACGCGGCAGACGATGACGAGCCCATTGATGCTGCCGAAATCCAAGATGCCGCCGAGGACGAGTCCGTCGAGGCCAACTCTGACGAAGAGCAATACGCGGCAGCCGATCAAGGTGATTCGACCGAGGTCGAGCAGGAGGAAGTGCCTGCGGTTTCCGAGACTCCCGAGACGGATGAGTCGAGGCCTTACTCCACGCAGATTTTCACCATGCCGACCCCGAGTGGTTCCGGTGCCACGGTTGCCAATGTCGCTCCCACCCAGGACGAAACGGTCGATTCCCTTATGGCCCAGATTTCCTCCCAGGCATCGCCGCGTCCGCAGATGAATGTTCCCGATCCGGCGTCGGCACCGTCGCCTGCACCTTCCTCGTCTCCGCTGGCTTCGGTCCCCGATCCGTCGCTGCCGTCTATGAAGCAGGCAAACGTTGCGTCTCGCACGTCGCTGTTCGACCTTCCCGATCCCTCTGCCCAGGCCAACGACCCCTTTGCTACTGCCCAGGGTCCCGAACCCACATCGGCACCCGTTGCGCCCCCTATGCCCGTTGCGTCGGGCGCGCAGCCGATCGAGACCATTTCGGCTCCCGCCCCGGCGGCACCCAAGTCTCGCAAGCGCGGCCTGGGTGGCCTGTTCGGTCGTAAAAAGAAAAACGAGCAGGACAGCATGAGTGACTGGCTGGGCGTCGAAGACGATTACGATGCCAAGAAGTCCGGTCGCGGTATCGGTTCGTGGGATAACTTCGAGGACGATAACGATGGCTGGAAGGGCGGCGCTACGTCTTCCGACGGCGCTTCTTCCGAAGATATGCTCTCGGCTGTCGCCTCTATGGGCGATGATGAGCTGCTCGGTCACGATATCTGGTTTGTGGCAACGGGCGCCTCGGATTGTGATGGCGCCGGCATGAAGGCCTTCTTGGCTTCGCATCGCGATAAGCTCCGCGGCGTATTCTTTATCAATCTTGAATCCGTCGGCGCCGGTAGGCTTTCGGTTGTGACGGTCGAGGGCGAACAACAACTGCTCAAGGGCGATCGCCGCATCATGAACCTGGTCAGCAAGGTCTGCAAGTCGTTCCATGTCGATTGTGGCGCGCTCGAGATGCCCTATGCCAAGACCGATGCCTATGCCGCGCTCGAGGCGAGCCGCCGAGCCCTCACTATCGCCGGCGTGGACGGCACGCGTCTGGCTTGCGCTCGTACCGAGGACGACCTGCCCCACAATGTCAACCCGACGAACATTGCTACGGTATCCGAGGTCGTGACCGAGGTTATCCGCCGTTCGTAGACGGAGCTCTAAGGAGTCAACGTGTTTTCGTATATTAAGCGCCATTGGCCTGTCTACGTGATTTTGACCTTGATTGCCATTGCGTTAGGATTTGGGGCTGCCTACATCGTGGGTGCAAAGGGCTCGACCCCCGCCTCCGCAATCAGCGAAGAGGTGGAGCAAGAACAGAGTACGGGTGCCGATGGGATTCCTGAGTCCGAGCAGGCAATCGTTGATGGTGGATCTTCGTCTGCAGAGTAGATACGGCGATTTACATGATTGAAAGCGGGTGAGCCAGGGGACTGGCTCGCCCGCTTTTTCATCGCGCTAGCGCTTCTTTGGGATCGACCTAAGGCGAGCGAACCATAGGGCTGCGGCACCCGAGGTCAGGAGCGCGGTGATGCAAGCGGCGATGGGAACTGATCCTGTTGCCGGTAGGTCCTGCGGTAGGGTACAGCGTTGAATAACGCTGTCCTCGTCATGTGACTCAAGTTTATCGCCGCCACCGTTGCGGCAAAGATCGACGCGCGCGCTGTTGGTGAGTGCGGTTTGGGGCGTATAAGCCGACGTCGCCTGCATGTGCACGATTGCGCCCCGAGCGTCTGTGCCAAGGATTGCTTTGGCATCGTCAAGGTCGTCGTGCTCATCTTTGAGATCATCGCGGGTCCAAGAATCCACATCGCTTCGAGTCGTAAAGTCGGCGGCTACCGCACCGTATTCAATTCGAATGCCCGTTACGACGGTATTGGACGCAAGGTCGAGTTCTTTCGCCTCGAGTGTGGTGGATTTCGTGGTCGAGACATCCGCCTTCCAGAGGTGCCAGCCGTCGTAATCGACGAGGCGGCAATCCTCACCCAGACTCTCCCTTACTTCGTCGGACTCAAGCCAAGGATTTTCGTGCCCATCGTCAAGTGTCGCGTTCGCCGGTTCATCGACGTCTGTCGAGTCCAACGGCGTCGTGCGATACCACACGTTGCACAGACCGTTGAGGTCGCCGATGGCGACGGGGGTTTCGATTGAGACGAATCTCGCCGTATCGTCCTCGGCACACTCAAGATCATCGGTAATTGTGAACTCATCAACCCAGGTAGCGGAATCGTTTCGAGCGTCGATGGTATAGGAGAAAAGCCCATCACTATTGGTTTGCGTCGTGGCGCGGTTTTTACCATCGCCGTTAGCCAACAGGCCCTTCCCGATAGGTTGGACAAGCTCCTGACGCTTGTCGACCTGTCCTTTGATCTCGATGGGCGCATCCTTCATCGCGACGGATTGGACTTCTCCCGTATCCTTTATTTCAAACGTTATCTCCTCGGCAAGGTCATAGGTCCGCGGAGACATCATTTCGCGCAACGAGTAGGTGCCGGGTGCAAGATGTTCGACGCGGTGCGGCTTGTCGGATGAGGTCCAGGAGTCTATTTCGGTTTTATCGGGACCATATAAGGTGAGCTGTGCGCCTTCCACTTCTTGCTCACCGCTTGCATCGACCTTGGAGATATCAACCTTGGTGTAATCGTCGGATACGTTAAGCCGTGTTTCTACAACGGGTGTTTTCTGGTCGGCATAAGTAAGGGCAACAATATGGGTTGTCTGATCGAGCAAGAAGCCTGCCGGCGCTTGAGTCTCGACAACCTCGTAGCGTGCGGTGCCAGATCCCAGTGGGAGGTTGTCCGCGCGTGCTTCTCCAGTTTCATCCGTCGTGACGGTCGTGACAGTCTCACCGTCGAGCGCGGCAATGCTACCGTCGGGGCGCACGATATCACCCGAGGCGCGGATCTCAAAGACGGCGCCCGCGAGGCTGCTGCCGTCTATGGCATCGGTTTTAGCGATCCTGATGTTTCCGGTCGCGGCGTGGTCATAATACGAGGCGACTGCAACGGGCGTTAGGTTCATGTCGGCGGGTATGTTTACCTCGATCTCTTCGCCGACAAGATAGGGCTCTTTGGCCGAGGTTTCGCGTACATAATAGGTGCCCGGCACGAGCGATTCGGGCAGTGTGACGGTCCCGGTCGCGTCAGTCGTAAAGGTGTCCATTACGTTATGTGCTGGATACCAGCAAGTTTGTGAGACAGGTTCGTGATTGCTGTCTAGGAGTTGGAAGGTGAATCCGGCTAGGGGAACAGAAGCGCCTGTTTGGGCATCGCGTTTTACAATCTGGAGATGCGTCGACAGAGCGTGGTTGTCCACGATATATTGAAGCTCGGCGCCGTTGGAAATCTGATTGGCCCCGACGGTCCATTCCCCTGCACGTTTAAAACCCTCGGGGACGGTTTCCGGAACCTCGCGAATCGTGTAGCCGGCACGGTCGTATGGGACAGCTCCGTGGACACCGGCGGGTCGCTTGCCTGTGCCGAACCATGCTTCGGGCTGATCTTTGGTGGAGGCAAAGCCATAGATGTTTGTGGTCAGTGTGCCAACAACCTGCTGAGAACTGTTGCTGACAACCTCAAAGACAACACCACCCGCCGGTTGCTCCAGGCCGGATTGGTCGCTATTGCCGTAATCCTTGAATTTGGAAATCTCAAGGTCAAACGCAATGGGGATATCGGAAATGCGAGATTCGATTTCGACTACGCCTGAATCGCCGAGCTGGTCGGCTCCAACGGTATAGGTCCAGCTGTCGTTGGATGGCAGGTAGCCCTCGGGGGCTTTTGATTCGTAGATGGTAAAGGTTCCTAAGGGGACATCGACGAGGGTAGCCCGACCGCTTTCGTCGGTCGTGAGGATTTGCGCCCATCCAGGGGTTGATTGCGACACACACGTGAACTCTGCTCCTGCGAGTGAAGATCCCGCCTGGGGGCCGGCATTCGTCGCGGCATCGAGTTTTACGATACGTAGGTTGATGGTGCCGGGCTGTTCATCAATGGCGACCTGTCCACCGTCATTCCCCGTGGTAAAGGCGACGCGATCACGACGGGGGACATAGCCGGCCGGCGCCTTCGTTTCAACTAGGTAGTATGCTGTGTTGGGCAGAAGTGTTGCTTGCGCTCGACCGTTGCTGTCCATCTGGACGGTGCCGACACGCGCGTCGCTGGCGCTCTCAAAAATATCGAATGTTGCCCCATCAAACTGATAAGTATTGTTTCCACTGATAATGGCGGCGTTTGCAGACTGCTTTTGGAAGGAAACAGAGACCGCCGGCAGTACATAGAGCATGTCTTGACGTCTGCTGCCGCCCGATACGGTTCCTAGATAGCGCCGCGCGCGGTGCGGGGCGGCTTTGATGCTTCCTGATTTTGCGCTGTCGTGGAGCCACCGCGCAGCCGCCACGACTTCATTGTCGGCGGTAAAGTGCCCACTCTTGGTTTTGCCCTGAGCGGTCGTGTAGGAGTAGGTGCCGTCGACATGGGTAGTGCCGTTGAGCATCCATACGGCAAGCTGTGTTGCGGCGCGGGCGCGATCGGGTGAAAGATGGTAGCCGCCAAACGACGTGGCGGTAGGATATCCGTGACAAACGATTGCCGCGAACTCGTCGTCGAGCCACACCCAGCCTTGATCAAAGTTGAGCCATGGGCCGCCCGGCTTGGTGGGGCCGGGGCGCTCCTGGTTCATGCAGTAGGCAATCGAGGCGTCTTGAGCTTCATACTTGCCGATAAAGAAGGGCCCACAATCATCGCTAATAGTGCGGAAGCCGAGCTGGTCGTAGCCATCGACGGCAAATGCGGCTCCCGGTGCCAGGCAGCCGAAAAGCAGGAAGAGGAGCAGGAGCAGCGGACCTGTTGCGATTGCGCTGTGGACAGAGTGCGTGGGTGCGTTGGACATGGCTGCTCCTTATCCCTCGTGCGTCGCACGGGGAGGCTGCGACGCGTAGGATGAGGCTACCCCCGAGGTTCATGCGGGTAAGTACCGGAGCCTGACCAAAAGCTTGCCCAATTCCTGACAAATTGAGCTCAAATACAACAATCAAGCAAAAGTGCAGGTAGAAGATAGGGAGAACAGGAGGTTAAAGGTCCTCATCTCCACAATTGACGCGATTTTCAAACGAATCTCCACAGCTAAAACAAGCATCGCCACTCTTGTATCGAACAAGACAACCGCGTTATACTATCCCCCACATATGCGGGCATCGCCAAGTGGTAAGGCATCAGCTTCCCAAGCTGACACTCGCGGGTTCGAGTCCCGTTGCCCGCTCCAGTTAAGAGCACAAGCACGGCACCATCACGGTGCCGTGCTTTTTTCAATAAAGCGCCGGGACTCGAACCCGACAGGGTGCGAGCGTTAAATAAACGCGAAGCGTTTATAGCGAGCAGGCAAGGTCGCCGATAGGCGGCCGCAGCCGGTGCGGATTTGCGAAGCAAATACGCAGACGTCCTCATGGTCGCTCCAATTCCAAAATGTTAGGTTAATGCCTACTGCCCATACTCGCACCTGCGCACGGTACAATGGTTGGGTTACGACCAACGTGCCAATAACCAAAAAGGAGCCGCTATGATCGATCGCTATACCCGCCCGGAGATGGGACACATCTTCTCCCTCGAGAACAAGTACGCCATTTGGCAGGAAATCGAGGTTCTGGCCTGCGAGGCCCAGGCGGAGCTCGGCAAGATCGGTATTTCCAAAGACGAGGCCCAGTGGATCCGCGACCATGCCAACTTTGAGAAGGCGAAGGTCGATGAGATCGAGGAAGTCACGCGCCACGACGTCATTGCCTTCCTGACCAACATGAAGGAATACATCGATGCCGATGTTCCCGAGGGCGACCCCAAGCCCAGCCGCTGGGTTCACTATGGCATGACCAGCTCCGATCTGGGCGACACGGCCCTGTGCTACCAGCTCACCCAGGCCTGCGACCTGATCATCGAGGACGTCAAGAAGCTCGGCGAGATTTGCAAGCGTCGCGCCTTTGAGGAGCGCAACACGCTCTGTGCCGGCCGCACTCATGGCATCCACGCCGAGCCGATGACCTTCGGCATGAAGTTTGGCTCTTGGGCCTGGGAGCTCAAGCGCGATCTGGATCGTCTTGAGGATGCCCGCAAGAACGTTGCCTTTGGTGCTATCTCGGGCGCTGTCGGCACGTACAGCTCCATCGAGCCGTTCGTCGAGGAGTACGTCTGCGAGCACCTGGGCCTGGTTCACGACCCGCTGTCCACGCAGGTTATCAGCCGCGACCATCACGCCTATCTCGCCGGCGTTCTCGCCACCACCGCGGCCACCTGTGAGCGCATCGCTACCGAGGTTCGCAATCTGCAGAAGACCGATACACTCGAGGCCGAGGAACCGTTCCGTAAGGGCAGCTCCGCCATGCCGCACAAGCGCAACCCCATCACCATGGAGAAGGTCTGCGGCCTGTCGCGCGTCGTGAAGGCCAACGCGCAGGTTGCCTTCGACAACGTCGCCCTGTGGCACGAGCGTGACATTTCGCACTCCTCTGCCGAGCGTGTCGCCCAGGCCGATAGCTTCATCGCGCTTGACCACATGTTCCAGTGCCTCATCCGCGTTATCGACGGCCTGCAGCTGTATCCCGCTCGCATGATGGCCAACCTCAACAAGACCCGCGGCCTCATCTTCTCCTCCAAGGTGCTGCTCGCCCTCGTCGATACGGGCATCACCCGCGAGGACGCGTACGCCATTGTGCAGGAGAACGCCATGGCAACCTGGCACGAGGTACAGGATTGTGTCTCCGGCCCCACCTTTAAGGAGCGTCTCGAGGCCGACCCGCGCTGCACCGTCAGCCAGGAGAAGCTCGACGAGATCTTTGATCCATGGGACTTTCTCACTCGTATCGACACGGTCTTTGATCGTCTGGAGCAGCTGAGCTTCGAGTAGGTTCGGGCATAACGTTAGCTTTTTAGGGCGCTTTGCTGGTAATGTGTGTTGCCGGCAAAGCGCCTCGTTGCATTTAGGGAAAGACGGGGATAATAGTCGTCTCGAATAACATTCTGAGAGGGGATCGCATGATTTCGTTTGATTACAAGCCTCAGGGCGTGTGTGCTCGCAATATTCACCTTGACCTTTCCGATGACGGCAACAAGGTGATAGGCGTTGAGTTTACCGGTGGCTGCGACGGCAATCTCAAGGCAATCTCCAAGCTGGTCGAGGGCGCTCCTGCCGATCGCGTAATCGAGGTTCTCGCCGGTAATACCTGCGGTATGAAAAAGACCTCCTGCGCCGACCAGCTTACGCGCGCCATCGAGGCCGCTCGCGCCGAGATCGCCTAATGGGTATCGGCGATCACATCAAGAACGGAATATCGCGTCGCGGCTTTGTACTCGGTGGGGCTGCCGCGGGCGCTGCCACGGTGCTTGCCGGATGCTCGAAAAAAACGGGTACCAGCGATGATGCCGCCGGCGAGCCGCAGGTTATCAAGGACGATTCCAAAATCATCTCGATTACGGATGAGTATGAGGCTGTCGACATCGATCTTGAGCCGGCGGCATCGTGGACGCTGCCTCTGGGTACGCTGCTGTACTACTGCGACGGCGATTACGCCGCGGCGATGATGGCGCCCGCATCGGCATTGCACGCCAACACGCTCGGTGTGCTCAACCTGGGCGATGGCTCGCTTACCACATTAATCGAGGATCCTATCGAGGGCACGGGATATGCATTCTACGATGTCCGCGCCGGCGACGGCGTATTCGCGTGGGTTGAGATGAACTTTGCCAATTCATCGTGGAAGCTCTACGCTCAAAATCTGTCGGGCGCTTCGCTCTCTGGCGATGTGGTTGAGCTCGATCGAGGTGGCAAGGACTATGATCCGCCCCTGTTTACGGCGTTCGGGTCATCAGTCATCTGGTATAAAATGCCTTCGGCAGGCGGCAATAAAACGAGTAGTGATTCGTTTTGCTATCGTCGCTCACTTGATGAATCCAAGGCCGAGACAATTTGGAAATCGACGGGCCGCTTTGCATCGGCCCCGCGCGCGAGCGACGGCATTTTGACCATCTCGCCGCGTGTCCGCAACGACGAGGGCGTCTACTACGGCATAACGGCAATCGATCTGACCGACGGCAACAACACCAAGCGTGCCCAGCTAGTCCTTCCCTCGTCAGTCTCGCCTTTCGAGGCCGTGTATATGGGCGATACCTTCGTGTTTTCTATCGAGGCGGCCTATAGCGGCGTGGGCAGCCTGGGCAATATGGGCACGTATATCGGTAATGAGGGAGGGCCGTACCTCTTTCTGTCACGCGAGCCGCTCGCATGTGCGGCTGGCAAGAAGAATAAATACCTTGTTAAGGTACAGGCGTCGCATTTCCTGATCGACACCTCTGCCAAGACCTATGGCTCGCTGCTGTCGCCCGACCGCGCTTTGGAGTATGGCGATTATCCAGCTACGGCGGGAAAATCGGACTCATTCCTTACGTACGCCACGGTGCGCAACAGCCAGGGTATACCAGAGACGGTCGCTGCACGCCTATTCTCTCTTTAAGCTTAGAGGGGTTAAAAAGGCGCCAACAGGGGAATAAACGCGTTGTAATTGTGAGTACCGCCCGCCGAGCTGCCGCGTCATAGCGGCATCCGGCGGGCTCAGGTGCGTTAAAATGGGCTTGTTCTTAGCTAATTGAGACAGGGGGGCCGTGTTATGGCTTCAGATGCAAAAAAGATTCTGCTGGTCGAGGATGAGAAGGCAATCCGCGACGCTGTCGCTGCCTATCTCGAGCGCGAGGGCTATTGGGTTGTGGGCGTGGGCGACGGCCAGTCCGCTATCGAGGAGTTCGAGAAGCATCAGTTCGACCTGGTCGTGCTCGACCTCATGCTCCCTAAGATTCCCGGCGAGCGCGTTTGCCGCACCATTCGCGATACCTCGGATGTCCCCATCATTATGCTGACGGCCAAGGGCGAGATCGAGGACCGTATTATCGGCCTCGAGCTCGGTGCCGACGACTACCTGATCAAGCCGTTCTCGCCGCGCGAGCTTGTCGCGCGCGTGCGTGCCTTGTTCCGCCGTGCCCACCAGGCCGATGAGCCGGCCGTCGAGGTGCTCGACTTTGGCGATCTGGTCATTGACATCTCGGGCCACAAGATTTTGGTCGAGGGCAAGGAAGTCGACCTGACGGCTTCCGAGTTCAAGCTGCTCACCACGCTTGCCCGTCACCCCGGCCGCGTCTACAACCGCATGGAGCTGGTCGAGAAGGTGCTCGGCTACGACTTTGAGGGTTACGAGCGCACCATCGACAGCCACGT
>OHPR01000716.1_pt1 | contig 11957 bp, 9 predicted proteins | sample 1577761 | NCBI WGS metagenome assembly OHPR01 (sample SAMEA3879537, study PRJEB24766) | human gut metagenome | biome: human-associated habitat; feature: feces | place: USA | collected 1985/1987 | reverse complement strand
GCGTCTTTGTCTATATCGAATTTTGCGGCAGGCACTACCTCGTCACTCGTAAACTTCTCGATACGGGCACGCCACGTGTCGAACCGGTGCAGGAAAGGTATGTCGCTGTTCTTGGTCATCAGCAGGAAAGTTACGGCAACAATACCTACCGATGCCAGGCTGCCAATCAGCATCAACAGTCGTTTTGCAGAGACACGCCCTATGAACATCATCAGAAAGACTACCCCGAACAGCAATGCCGCCGTGGACAAGTTCTCCGGAGCAATGAGCAGGCAGATAACTCCGGTTATTATCATAATCCGCTTGAAAGCCTTCGGGTTGGCGCCGTCCTCATCCTGCCCTTTGGACAGGATGAAAGCCGTGACTATGATAACCGCCATTTTGGCTATCTCTGAGGGCTGGAACTGTATGCCCATGAACGTCATCCAGCGCGCTGCCCCGTTGATACGTTCCATCATCATGACCAGTATCAGCAGTATTGCGGAAGCCGGCAGCAGGAAGACAGGGAATACCTGAAACCATTTATAGGGGATGTTGTGTACCAGTACTACAATGACGGCGCCTACCATCAGGAGGATGCTGTGTTGCGTAATCGGTCCCCAATGGTCGCCACTCTTGTAGGTCAGCGTACTGGCAGCACTGAATACCTCTGTGATGGAGATGAGGCAAAGGAAAAGGAAAATAATCCAAATCACTTTATCGCCTTTGAATATGCTCTTTAATAAATCCAATGCTTCGCAAATTAAAAATTAATAATTAAAGAATTAAAAGTTGCCGTTCTTGTTACGGAATTCGTAATAGGACTGTTACGGCATCTGTATCTTATAGTGCTCTGACACATGCTTTGAACTGATCGCCGCGGTCCTCATAGCTCTTGAAGAGGTCGAAGGAGGCACAGCAAGGACTGAGCAACACGGTTTCACCTTTCTTTGCCAGCTTGAAGGCTGCTTCTACGGCATCCTGCATGCCGATCTGCACGTCGGCTACGGGCAGTCCCAGACGGTCGAAGAAGGCGTGCAGCTTTTCGTTGTGCAATCCCAAATAGACCAGGGCAGAGCACTTTTCGCGTACGAGGTCTTCGATTTCCGTGTAATCGTTTCCTTTGTCTTTACCGCCGAGGATAAGTACGGTTTTGCCGGTCATGCTTTGTAGGGCATACCAGCAGGAATTTACGTTCGTAGCCTTGGAATCGTTGATGAAGCTCACGCCGCGTACGGTGGCTACTTTCTCCAACCGGTGTTCCACTCCCTTGAAGTCGGACAAGGCTTTGCGGATATATTCTTTCCGGATGCCGGCCAAATTGGCCGAGATGCCGGCGGCTAACGAATTGTATAGGTTGTGTGTGCCGTGCAGCGCCAGCTCCTCTTGCTCCATATTGAAGGCTATCGGTTCGTTGATTTCCACTTCACCGTCTTCCACGTATGCGATGGCCCCGTCTTCCTTCACGGCAGCGAACGGGTAGAGATGGGCGCGCAGGCCATGCTTGTCCAGCTCGCGCTTGATGATGGGGTCGTCGTTCCAGAAGATAAAAGCGTCTTCCGGTGTCTGGTTTTGGGTGATGCGGAATTTGGCGTCCACATATTTCTGCATACAGTGGTCGTAACGGTCCAAGTGGTCTGGTGTGATGTTCATCAGTACGGCAATGTTGGCACGGAAGTTATACATATTGTCCAGCTGGAAGGAACTCAGCTCAATGACGTAGTAATCATGCTGCTCCGTGGCTACCTGCAAGGCCAGGCTGTTGCCGATGTTGCCGGCGAGGCCGACGTTCAGCGAGGTGGTTGTAGTCTTTCCGTTCGAGCCGGTGATACAGACCATCTTTGCGTCAGTGTACCGTCCCGCAAACTCTATCTCAGAGATGATGGGCGTACCTTTTTCCTTTAATTTCATAATGAGCGGAGCGTCGTTGGGAATACCGGGGCTTTTCACTACTTCGTCAGCATTCAGAATCAGCTCTTCTGTGTGGTGTCCCTCTTCCCAGGCAATGCCGTATTTATCCAGCAGTTCCTTGTATTTGTCTTTGATGGCGGACATGTCGGAGACGAACGTGTCGAATCCTTTCACTTTGGCCAGTACGGCAGCGCCTGCGCCGCTTTCGCCAGCTCCTAATACTACAATTCTACTCATACTTTTTTAATTAAGAATGATGAATGAAGAATCGCTATGCAGCGAGATGATGTACAGCTAAATTCTTCATTCTTCATTCTTAGTTCTTCATTTGTTTGTTATCTAATTTTTAATGTTATAATCGTTATCGCTGCCAATACAATCGTCACAATCCAGAAGCGGATGGTGATTTTGGATTCGTGGAACAGCTTGTCCGGTTTGGTGAATACTACGCTGCATCCCGGCTCTATCAGGCTCATGGAAGTGCGGAAGTGGTCGTGTATCGGTGTTCTTTTGAAGAGACGTTGTTTCACGCCTTTCCGCTTGCCTGCCTTGTAGTAGAGGCGTTGCAGGATGACCGAAAGGTTCTCCACCAGGAAGATACCGCAAAGGATGGGTATCAGCAGTTCCTTGTGAATAATGATGGCGTATACTGCGATGATTCCTCCAATGGTCAGACTGCCCGTATCGCCCATGAATACCTGGGCCGGATAGGCATTGTACCACAAGAAGCCGATAAGTGCACCGATGAAAGCGCAGATAAAGATTACCAGCTCTTCCGAACCCGGTATGTACATGATGTTCAGATAACCGGCATATTCGATATGGCTGGATACGTATGCCAGTATGCCCAGTGTCAGACCGATAATGGCGGAGTTGCCCGCTGCCATGCCGTCCATGCCGTCATTCAGGTTGGCGCCGTTGGAAACGGCGGTTACTACGAATATGGTGACGAGCACGAACAGTATCCAGCCCGCCGTTTGTGCGTGTTCTCCCATGAAGGACACGAGGTCGGCATAGTCAAGGTTGTTGCTCTTGAAGAAAGGGATGGTAGTCTGTGTAGCCTTGATTTCTTTGGCGGCATGTACTACCTCGATGCCTTGTCCCGGTTTCTCTACCTCGATGTTTTCACGGATAACGACCTGCGGACTGAGATACAGGGTAAGCCCTACAATGAGTCCCAAGCCTACCTGGCCGATAATCTTGAACTTACCGTGCAGGCCTTCCTTGTCCTTCTTGAATATCTTGATGTAGTCGTCGGCAAAGCCCAGCGACCCCAGCCAGATTGTGGTAATCAGCATCAATATCATATAAATATTGTTCAATTTGCCCAGTAGTAGGCAAGGAATGAGTATGGCAAAAATAATGATGACACCGCCCATGCTGGGTACTCCCACCTTGTTTACGCCGAACGGGTCGATGCTGGCATCACGTTGCGTTTCGGTAATCTGCTTGCGTTTCAGTAGATTGATGAACTTATCTCCCCAGATACTCGAAATGAGCAATGCCAGAATGATTGCCATCAACGAACGGAAGGATGTATAGCCAAACATGCCCGCACCGGGGAAGTCATATTTGTCTAACCATTGAAATAAATAGTATAACATGATGTTAATTATTTAATTGTTTAATGTGCTAATGTGCCAATATGCTAATTGATGTCTGGTATATCTGCTGGTAAAGGAATGAATATCCTACATGACGCATGGCAATTAGCACATTGGCATATTAGCACATTATCTCATTTAATATCTCTTTGTCGTCAAAATGGTGTTTCACGCCTTTAATCTCCTGATAATTCTCATGCCCCTTGCCTGCAACGAGAATCACGTCTCCCGGCTGTGCCAGCATGCAGGCTGTCTTGATGGCTTCGCGGCGGTCGGTGATGCTGATGGTTTTCTGCATGTCGTCTTTATCCAGTCCCGCCAGCATGTCGTTGATGATGTCCTGCGGCTCTTCAAAGCGCGGGTTATCGGAGGTGATGATGACCCGGTCGCTCAAGCGGGCGGATTCTTTGGCCATGATGGGACGCTTGCCTTTGTCGCGGTTGCCGCCGGCGCCCACAACGGTAATCACTTTCCCTTTTCCTTCCAGCACTCCGTGAATGGCGTTCAATACATTGACCAGGGCGTCTGGAGTATGCGCATAGTCCACAATGGCGGTGTAGCCTTTCGGTGAACGGATGGCATCGAAGCGGCCGGTTACCGGATGCAGCGTGCTGAGGGCAACCAGTACATCCTCTTCTTTCTTGCCAAGTAATACGGCAGTACCGAATACCGCCAGCAGGTTGTAGGCATTGAATTTTCCGATAAACTGAACTGCCAACTCGTGGTTGTTGAAGTCGAGCAACATTCCCTCGAAATGAGACTCCAAGACTTTGCCTTTGAAGTCGCTAAGACTACGCAAAGAGTAGGTGTATACCTTCGAACGGGTATTCTGCGTCATCACAAGTCCGTTCTTGTCATCCAGGTTGGTCAGGCTGAAAGCTCCTTTTGGCAGTTCGTCGAAGAACTTTTTCTTGGCTTTGAGGTAGTTCTCCACCGTTTTATGATAATCCAGATGGTCGCGGGTCAGATTAGTGAAAATACCGCCGGCAAACTTCAGACCGCTGATGCGCTTCTGGGCAATGGAATGGGAACTGACTTCCATGAAGGCGTACTTGCAGCCGGAATCGGCCATTTCTCCGAGCAGGCGGTTCAGGGTTATCGGGTCCGGGGTGGTGTGTTCGGTCGGTACGGGCTGGTCGTCGATGTAATTGCATACAGTGGAAACCAGTCCGACCTTGTAGCCGAAATAGCGGAAAGTATTATATAATAAGGTGGCAACGGTTGTTTTTCCGTTGGTTCCGGTCACGCCGATGAGTTCCATCTTGGATGTAGGGTCGCCATAGAAAGTGGTAGCCACTTTCCCTACGGCATCTTCACTGTCTTTCACCTGAATGTAGGTGATGCCGGCCTTAAGCTCTTCCGGCAATTCTTCACACAATACTGCAACAGCCCCTTTATTGATGGCAGCCGGAATATAGGCATGCCCGTCGGTCTGCGTACCACGCATGGCCATGAACAGATGTCCGGTTCCTATCAGGCGGGAATCTATATTCACCCCCGTTATCTCCATGCTTGTACTTCCGGCAATCCGGACCGGCTGTATTGTTTGCAACAAATCACTTAATCTCATACCTTATTATATATAGTGTATATCCAAATCTTGTTTATTCTCATGTTAACGTAGTGTCAGGGCTATGGTTTGTCCTTTCACTATCCGGCTACCGCTTGCTATGGACTGGTTCCTCACCCGTCCTACGCCGTTTAGCCTTACTTTCAGTCCTTTGCTCTCTAAAAGGTAGACAGCATCTTTCGCTCCCATACCGACCACGCTGGGCACGGTGCCCGAGGCCGGTTCCTGGTCTTGCAGGATGACTGCCGACGGAGCTGCTTGTGTATGCCCCCACTGTTCCTTTTTCTTTTGTCCGGCGAACTGTTTCTGAACGGGCACTTTCAAATCATTCAGTACAAGGAGTGCTTCGTTCATCTCTCCGGCTTTCACGGGAGGAATCACATTGGTGGTACTGTCTATGGCACTGCGTATGTCAAAACGCAGGTCTTTGGCATACACTCTTTCTGCTATTTTCCCGAAGACACTACCTGCCATCAGACCGCCTGAAGCTGGTAACCCAGGCTTCTGGATGGAAACGATGCAACTGTATTTGGGTGCTTCCGAGGGGAAATATCCGCAGAAACTTACAAGGTAGTTCACCCGTCCCGACTTATATCCGGCGGCTCCTTGAGAAATCTGTGCCGTACCCGTCTTGCCCGATACGGAGAACTGTTTGCTGCCGGCAGGTTTTGCCAATCCTTGCGATACCACTTTCCGAAGGATTTCGCGGATTTGTGTCAAGGTATGGTCGGAACATATCTTGGGATTGATTACTTCCGTAGGATATTCTTTCACTACCTCACCGTCCTTTACCGCTGCTTTCACAAATTTGGGGCGTACCATGACTCCGTTGTTGGCTATGGCATTGTAGAAGGTCAGTATGTTTATGGGAGGTACCTGGGTTTCGTAACCGATACTCATCCACGGCAAAGTCGTTTTGGCAAAATAACGCTCTTTAGGCCCTTTGATGTTGGGTTTCCCTTCACCGGGTATTTGCAGATGAAGCGGCTGGTCGATGCTCATGCGCTTCAAACCGTCCACGAACTTCTGCGGATTATCCTTGTAGTGCTTGTCGATGAGGTAGGAGACACCCACATTGGAAGAAACTTCCAGAATACGTGTCACATCTATCTTTCCGTAACCTCCCCGGTGCCAGTTGTGGTCCCTCATCTTACTGCCGTACATATTCATAATACCGTTGCCCGTGTCTACCTCGGTATCCGGGGTTATCTTGCCATCTTCCAGTGCCACCATAATGGAGGCTGTCTTGAAGGTGGAGCCCGGTTCCAACATATCGCTGATGGCATTACTGTTCATTTCGTAGTAATTGCCGTCTCCGGCTTTCATCATGTTGACAATGGCCTTTACTTCTCCGGTAGCCACTTCCATCAGTACGGCTACCCCGACGTTGGCATTGATTTCCTTCAACTTGTCCACCAAGGCTTTTTCGCAGATGTCCTGCATGCCTACGTCGAGGGTGGATATGATGTCACAACCGTCTACCGGGGGAAGGTCTACGATATTCAGGTATTTATTCATCACCTTCTGACGGTGGGTAATACCGTTTCGTCCTTTCAGCAGGGTGTCGAAGGCCAGTTCAATGCCGTTACGGGCTCCCATGGCTGTATCGGCATAGAGACGGCCCAGGGTTTGGGCTGCCAAAGAACCGAACGGCTTTTTACGCTGGTTGTATATCTGTTCGTGGAACCCGCCTCTGTACTTGTTCATCTTGAATACGGGTAACCGCTTGGCTTCCTTATACTGAATGTAAGAGATGCGCCGGTTGCGGTTGGGAAGAATGTTGTAGTTCCGGCTCTTCATCTCCCGCCCCTTGCGCAGATGGCTTTTGAAGGTGGCGGCACTGATGTCCGGAAAAATCTGATGAAGCCCGATACAGATGGAATCGAAATTGGCTTTCCAGATAGAATCCTTGCGCTGCTGGTCCTTTTTGCGGCGCTTCTCGTCCCTTTCGCCGGACATGAAGTCCATATATATTTTATATTCCGGCAGCGAACTTGCCATCAGTTTGCCATCCGAGGACAGGATATTTCCCCGGTTGGGCTTCACCGTTACATTCTCTTTTACGAAGCGGTCGGCTACATCGTGCCAGTACTGTCGCTCAGCAAACATAATCATGGCGCCTTTCACAACAATAGCTATCCCCACCAACCCCATGAGTAGGACGACGAAGAAGTAACGGGTCATTATGTTTTTTTTATTTACAGCCAATGTTATTTACGATTTAACGATTTACGATGTACTATTGAAATTACTTTAATCCTCAATTCTCCATTATTTTAGTAAGTACGGTGGATTAGTGGAAGTCTGCAAATCGCTTTCTTTGGTGGCGATGTATTCCTCGATGCGCGATTGGCGGCTCCGCTCCATCAATTCCGAACTGCGTGTCAGGGCATCGTACTTGATGTCTATCAGCTCTTTTTTAAGATTGTCTATCTCTATCAGTTGCAGTTGGCATTCGTAACGGTTGTTGATGTAAATAATGATAAGCACCATGATAAGGAACAACAATCCGGCTTGGCGGCGGAAGAAGTCTGTGGCCAGAATGTCGCCTCCGATAATGTTCTTCAGTGAGGTGCGTTTTTTCACCTTTTCCGTATTCTTTTCTTCTTGCTTCTTTTCCATTGCTAGTCACTAATCATTCATTACTCTTTCTGCAATTCTCAGCTTGGCGCTGCGCGAACGCGGATTGCGCTCTATCTCTTCCTCGTCCGGTACAATCACTTTGTTGTTGACTAGCCGGAACGGGGTCAATACGTTCCCGAAGAAATCTTTTTCGGCCTTGCCTTCCACGTTACCGGTTTTCATGATATTCTTCACCATACGGTCTTCCAGGGAGTGATAGGTTATCACCACCAGGCGGCCTCCCGGCTTTAGCGCTTCTGTTGCCGCATACAGCATTTCTTTCAGTGCTTCCATTTCCTGGTTTACCTCAATGCGCAATGCCTGGAATACTTTTGCCAGTTCTTTCTTCTCGCGTTCGCGGCCGAAGAGTGGCTTGACGATTTCCAAAAATTCGCCGATGGTGGCAATTCTCTGCGTAGCCCGTGCCTTAACGATGACAGATGCCAGTTTCCGGCTGTTCTTCAGCTCGCCGTACAGATAAAAAATATCGGCCAGCTTTTCTTCTTCGTAGGTATTCACGATGTCGGCAGCGGTCAGGCCGGCACGCTTGTTCATACGCATATCCAGTGCCCCGTCGAAGCGGAAGGAGAATCCCCGTTCGCTGTCATCAAAGTGATGGGAAGATACGCCGAGGTCGGCAAGTATGGCATCCACTTTTTCGATGCCGTGATAGCGTAGGAAGTTGTGCAGGTAGCGGAAGTTGCTGCGTACGAATGTAAAATGCGGGTTGTTCACAATGTTGCGTTCCGCATCCTCGTCCTGGTCGAAGCTCAGCAGCCGGCCGCCGTCTTCCAGGCGGGACAGTATCTCGCGCGAATGTCCTCCTCCACCAAACGTTACGTCTACATACGTGCCGTCCGGACGGATGTTCATTGCATCTACGCTCGGCATCAGCAATACGGGGATGTGATATGTTGTTTCTTCTTTCATCATCTGTTGTTTATAGCTTATTTTCGTCACAACAAATATTTTCGTCTCCCAGCAGTTCTTCAAGAGCCTCGCTGAACTCGTCGGGGTTCATGAATGGTTGGTCGGCACGTTCCTTAGCCCAGATTTCTATTGTGTTGTCCACACCAATGAAGCGGACATCACTTTGTATACCCGCCATTTGCAGGTAACGTTTTGGGAGCAGGATGCGTCCGTTCCCGTCAGGGGTCATGACTTCCGCGTCACTTACGAACTGGCGGAAAATCATTTGTTGTTTGGCGTTCCATTTATTCAGTCGGCAGCGAAGTTGGTTTTGAGTGGCAATCCTGATACACGTCCTTACGCAACACGAGTCTTTCTTCAGAAGCGGCTTGCAGCTGTTTCCGGAAGGTGGCCGGGATGAAAACTCTTCCTTTTGCATCCGCCTTAGCCTCGATATTACCTAAAAATTGTATCATTTCTCACCTTATTATAATAAGCGACGGTAAAAATACACATTTCCCCACAATTCCCCACAATCTTTTAACTAAAATCTTAGGAAGAAGTTTTCAACACCTTGTTGATAGCTTATTCATTTGATAATGAAGCTGCTTTTGAAACGCTTTGCTGGTGGGGGATTCGTGTAGTCTCTTTTGAAAAGATTCAGTTGAGGATGACGGTCTTTGGTTTGAAAGTCGCTTGTTGGTGGAATGGTGTCTTGGGTGGGAAACTTCTTTCCCAGCTTTGCGGATATCTAAACCAAGACTTGGTTTCTCTATCCCCAGGCTTGGTTTGGAAAAACCAAAGTTTGGGATAAAGCTCTTTCTTAACTCTTTCTTGTTTTAGTATTAACTTCTGAAACTTTTTTTGTTAACTTCCCGTCTATTTTGTGAACGTTACTACTTACCGGAAGATGATGGGAGGGAGGAGTGATAATATTCCCCCTGGAGTGGTTGATTATTACATTCATCCACAGAATCCAGGTTTTAGAATGAGTTCGCCAAACAATGTGTTTTGCCATGCAAACCAGGCGCGGGTGAACTTGGCGGGATTGTCTTTGTGGAAAGACTCGTGCATAAAGCCGGTTCCGGCTTCTGTATCCATCAACATCTTCACGCAAGTTTTAATCTCTTCATCGTTCTGGCTTGTGAAGGCTTTCATCATGATGCTCATCGGCCAAATCATGTCGTAGCCGATGTGCGGACCTCCAATGCCTTCGCCTGCCGTACCTTTGAAGAAGTATGGGTTATCCTCGCTCCATACGAAACGACGGGTGTTCTGGTAAATAGGATCGTTGATGTCCACATCGCCCAGATAGGGCAGTGCGATAAGGCTCGGTACATTGGCGTCGTCCATCAGAAGGTGGTTGCCGAAACCGTCTACCTCGAAGGCATAGATGGTGCCGTATTTGGGATGGTTGTAGGTAGCGTATTTTCGTAGGGCGGTTTCTACTTCTCCAGCCAGGTCGGTACATTCTTTTGCAAGCTCCGGGCGGTTATTGACTTCAGTCAGAATCTCGGCTGCCTTACGCAGCGAAGATACGGCGAAGAAGTTGGAGGGTATCAGGAATTGGAAGGTGGTGGCGTCATCGGAAGGGCGGAAAGAAGATGCAATCAGTCCGACCGGTTTCACCGGATTGCCCCAGCCGTCGTTGGTCATCGTGTCCAGTGCGCGTTCAGTTACCCGCTGGAAATGGTAGGAACCGCGTCCGTCACGGCGCTGTTGGTCGCGGAAGGTGGTCAGGATGTTTTGGATTGCTTTTATCCACTCGGCATCGAAGATGCTTGTATCACCGGTCGTTTTCCAGTAATGGTAGGCAAGGCGTAGCGGATAACACAGTGAATCGATTTCCCATTTACGCTCGTGCACCTCGTCGTTCATGTCGGTAAGGTCGGTTTTCCAGTGTCCGTCGGGGATGGGGCCGTCGTTGAAGGCGTTGGCAAACGGGTCTACATTAATCAGCTTGAATTGGCGGTTGATGACTCCTGCAAGCATCGTCTTCAGTTCCTTGTCTTCATTGGCCAGCTGTACGTAGGGCCACACCTGCGCACCTGAGTCGCGGAGCCACATGGCATGGATATCTCCGGTGTAGACAAATGTGTCGGGCTTCCCGTCTTTCTTGTCCTTGCGGAAATGGACGGTGGTGTCCAGCGTGTTGGGAAAGCAGTTAGTGAACATCCATGACAGCTTCTGATTTTTCAGCAGCTGCTGTATCCGTTGAATTTGTTCTTCTACGGCTTTGGAACGGAACAGTCGTTTTGATTCTACCGGTCGGTTGTCTTTCTTGATAGCGTCGGAGGCGCATACGTGGTTACTCATGGCCGGCTGTACGGCAAAAACGGCAGGAGTAGCCATTGTCATTGCTGCAAATGTGCAGGCTGTAATGATTGTCTGTTTCTTCATGTTGTTTATTAATTACTCGGTTTTTCTTTAGGTATCTTGGTTTGTGTCCCATGATTGCCCAAAGATAAGCATATTTACTTTTTTATCCGGCCAATTAATAAACAATTCTTAGGTTGCCGTATTCTCTTATCTGAAATCTTTCAGGTCCTGCTGCAGTTTCTGGCGGGTAAAGAAGATGCGGCTCTTTACTGTTCCAAGTGGGAGGTTCAGCTTTTCTGCGATTTCACGGTACTTGAAACCGGAGACATGCATGGAGAAAGGTATCTTGTACTCACGTGGCAAGGCATTGACAATGCGGTGCATTTCCTTCAGGTCGTAGGCGCCTTCTGTGCTGTCGAGTGTGAGGTCATGCGGCGTGTTCAGATGATAGAGATTGTCTGTGGTATCTACAAATGTCTGGTCACGTACCACTTTACGGTAATTGTTGATGAAAATATTACGCATGATGGTATATATCCATCCTTTAAAGTTGGTATCAGGTGTGTACTTCTCTTCATTGTCCAGAGCTTTCAGGGATGTCTCTTGAAGCAGGTCGTTGGCCTCTTCGCGGTCGGAGGTTAATTTATATGCAAAGCGTAATAAGTCGTTTTGAACTCCGAGTAGGTCTTGGGTAAATGTTCTATTATTCATAATGGATGTTTTTTAAATTATTGTTCGTTTTATTGATGATGCAAAGCTACGGATGATTCCTCTTTTTGATAGACGGAAATCAAACTTTCTTTGGGGTAAAATCTAACAATTGGCAGTTTTCGGGTGGCTTTGGTTAGCTTTCAGTGCCTCGGATAGGTGGAAAAGTGGGATGTAGCCAGAGATTGCTATCCTGATTTTTGTAAATAATATTATCGCAAAGCGTAACGGCTTGAATGAGTTTGTGTACGAAATACAAGGGGCGAGACCATGAAAGGCAGACGCGGGATTGTCCCGGCCTGCCTTTCTCTCTTTTGATACAACTAAAATCTGTG
>OHPR01000710.1_pt1 | contig 12017 bp, 8 predicted proteins | sample 1577761 | NCBI WGS metagenome assembly OHPR01 (sample SAMEA3879537, study PRJEB24766) | human gut metagenome | biome: human-associated habitat; feature: feces | place: USA | collected 1985/1987 | reverse complement strand
GGGCACACCCGGCATTGATATGAGCACAGGCTCACTCGGACAGGGTATTTCTGCGGCTTGCGGTATGGCGCTTTCTGCAAAAATCAGCAACAAGAGCTACCGTGTATATTCTGTACTCGGCGACGGCGAGGTTGAAGAAGGTCAGGTATGGGAGGCTGCTATGTTTGCCGCCCACAATAAGCTTGACAATCTTGTGATTTTCGTTGACCAGAACGGTTTACAGATTGACGGTACAGTTGACGAAGTTGCAGGCATTGAGCCGCTCGACAAAAAGTTTGAGAGTTTTGGTTTTGAAGTGTTTAAGATAGACGGTCATGACTTCAATCAGATTGAGGACGCACTTAACAAGGCAAGAGAGGTTAAGGGCAAGCCTGTTGCTATCCTTGCAAAGACAGTAAAGGGCAAGGGCGTTTCATTTATGGAAAATCAGGTTGGCTGGCACGGCACAGCTCCTAACAAAGAGCAGTACGAGCAGGCTACAGCCGAGCTTCAGGCTGAAATTGACAGATTGGAGGGCAATTGCTAATGGCTGAATCAAAGAAAATTGCTACTCGTGAGAGCTTTGGTATGGCACTTTGCGAGCTTGCTAAGACTAACGAGGACATCGTTGTATTTGACGCTGACCTTGCAGCGGCAACAAAGACAAGTATTTTTAAAAAGGAATTTCCCGAAAGATTTTTCGACTGCGGTATTGCCGAGGGCAATATGGTAGGCGTTGCGGCAGGTCTTGCGGCAGCAGGCAAAATTCCTGTAGCGGCATCATTTGCAATGTTTGCAACAGGCAGAGCATTTGAGCAGATCAGAAACTCGGTTGCTTATCCGCACCTTAATGTTAAGATTGCAGGCAGCCACGCAGGTATTTCTACAGGCGAAGACGGCGCAACTCACCAGTGCCTTGAGGATATCGGTATTATGCGTACAATTCCGGGTATGGTGGTTATCAACCCAGCCGACCACTACGAGATGATGGCTGCAACAAAGGCAGCTATCGAGTACGACGGTCCTGTATATATCCGTCTTGGCAGACTTGCTATTGAGAGCTTTAACGACCCTGAAACTTATACATTTGAACTTGGCAAGGGTATTACACTCCTTGACGGTGACGATGTGGCAGTTATTGCAACAGGTCTTTGTGTAAATGAGGCTCTTAAGGCTTGTAAGCAGCTTAAGGAAGAGGGCATTAACGCTCGCCTTATTAATATTCACACAATCAAGCCTATCGACAGAGAAATCATCGTTAAGGCTGCAAAAGAAACAGGCAGAATCATTACAATTGAAGAGCATAATGTAATCGGTGGTCTTGGTGACGCTGTATGTTCTGTAGTAAGTGAGGAATATCCTGTTAAGGTAACAAAGGTTGGCGTAAACGATTGCTTTGGTTACAGCGGCCCTGCTCTTGAGCTTCTCGATAAGTTTGAGCTTACAGCTCCGCATCTTGCAAAGAAAATCAAAGCAGCTGCTCAGGATAAGTAATTTAGAATCAAATAGATTTGTATTTACCGCTCGACAAAATTGTCGGGCGGTTTTTTCTTGTGAAATGTTGTGTTAATAGTAAGAAGTGTGGTTTAACACACAAAGTTTAGTTTAATAAATTCAAAATTTAGGTCAACCCTTTTTAAAGGGTTACGGGTTTGGGAAAATTTGAAATTATAAAAGCAAAGTACTGCTTATTGGACACCTTAGTTGTTATACTTTAGATAAGGATAGAGAATATAAAACTATTCTTATAATACTATAAAGGAGATATGACTATGGGAAAACTTACTATTGAAGGCAATGCAAAGCGAGTATGTCATTGCGATGTGATGAAAATTACTGTTGATTTTAGAACTCGCGAAACTTCAACGACAGAGGCACTCGAAAAGGTGATGAACCAATGTGAGGAGTTCCTTTCTGTACTCGATGAGAACGGCGTTGATATTGAGAATATAGTTTTGGGCGATACTTCGGTTGATGCGAGGTATTATGATGAGGGCGAAAAAATTTTTTATGCTAGCAGAGAAATAAACATTTACTCAGCATTTGATATGAAATTTTTAAATTTTATTATGTCATTTATAAAGAACAAGAATTTTAATGCAGATGTAGATTGTGATTATGGCATTTCAAATATAAATGTAATACATAAAGAACTTTTAAAAGAGGCGGTGCTTGATTCAAAGACGAGGGCAGAGGCAATCGCAGAGTCTGTTGGAGAAAAAATTACAGGAATAGATACCATAAAAGGTCCGAATAGAGATGATGATGAAGAAATTCACATGCTTGCCGAGGGAGTACATAAGATTAGTGCAGGTCCATCGTATAAATTATCAGACAAATTAAAGTCACCTGTTAGTACGGAAGAGGAAAAGGTGACGGTTACTTGGATTGTTGAGTAATTTAAAATACAATAAAGATAAAAGAGCAAAAACACAGCCCGATTCGTTTCTTGAATCGGGCTGTGCAGCGTTTAATTATAACAAATTATATTGCGAAGTCTGAAACCTCTTTATTATTTGCTACAGTTTTAACCTGTTCTATAAGTTTACTTGGATTTGTCTTGTAAAGGTGTCCTACGCTTATGCCGTTTACCTCTGCAAGGTATTTGTTTCCGTCTGCATCATAGAATTTAACTGTATCTGTACTGCCGTCTGTATATTTGTACTCGGCTGTAAATACCGCCTTTCCGCTTGGCTTGTCACTGCTTGTGTCGCTTTTCTTAAGTAATGTAAGGTTCTGGAAGAATGTTGAGAAGTATGATGAGTTAATCTCACTGTCACCGTACATTACAGATGTTGTGGTTGTAGTTGATTCCTCGCCGTCATCGTTTGTTGTAGCGGTTTCCTTTGTGCCTATGTCAAAGGTATAAGTGTCGGAACCGTTGTTTACCGTAAGTGTGGAAACAGCCGTCATAAGCGGATGGAGAACATACTCTGACGAAAGTTTTTCGTAACTCATATCTACCCAAGGCAAGTTTGCGGATGCCATTGAATAAACAACTTTTCCGCCCTTTTCCATAATGTTTACATTGCCCGAGCCGTCAGGCTGTGATGCAATAAGGTTTATTGTTGTGTCCGGATACACAGCCTCAAGAGTTACATACGGATCTGCCAGTCCGAGTTCTTTGAGTTGAGCGTCGGACGGTTTTACCATTTTTACCGACTTGGCATACAAGCCTCTGATTGCACCCGATACCTTACTGCTTGCATCTTCGCTTGCGTAAGCCTTATTAGGTGAAGTGATAACTGTTGCAGCGGAGTTCTTTCCGTCGTTGTTCGGTTCAAGAACTACGGCTTGCGGGAAGTTTTTACCCGAAAGTGTAATTTTGCTGAACTGTGAATTGTCTGTATCCGATGCGGCATCATTGATTGCCTTTGAGAACATATCGGTAAGGCTGTATGAGAACGAGTCTACGGCATCACTTTCTACGAGGTAGATTGTGTCGGATGTACCGAACTTTACATATGTTCCTGCCGATGACGGAGCATTGCCGCCTACAATGAATTTAGCCTTTGTATTGTCTGTATATGTAACAAGGACTGTTGCTTTCGGATTGTCAAAACCGCACTCCGAAGATTTTGCACCGTCAAGGCTGATTACTTTGCTGAAATCAAGTGCCGCAGCATCGTTTGCGATTGCATCGGCGTAGCCTGTCTGCAAATCAAAATCTTCAAAGCCTACAAGAGTATAAATGGTTTTTTCTGTCTTGCCGTTATCATCAACGGGAGTTTCGGACTTTATGTCGAGTGTACCCGATGTGTTTTCAACATTGATTGTTGAAATCTTTGCAGGCACATAATCAATCAAAGTACCGTAGCTGTTATTTTCAATTTCGCCCTTATCGTTTGTTTTGATGGTTGCCTGGTGCATACCGTTTCCATCAACAGATGTTGACATATCGATACCCGGGTCAATGCTGTCCATCGGGTCTGCGTTATCGCCTGATTTCGGCAGGAATATCAGCAACAGCATTACGCCTACGAGCACAACTGCTGCGGCTGCGATTATAATAAGAAGTTTAACATTCTTTTTCATTATTTGTTCCTCCTGCGTAACCACATTACAATGCCTGTTATGAGAACTGCAACAGGAACTACGATTACAAATATAACGAAGAGAGTGTTCTTTGTTGTTGCATCGGTAATTCCGAGCTCGGCATTCTGCATTGATTTACCCTCAATGGTAATACCCGCATTGTCCTTATCTGCAAGTGTGTTAATCATATTCATAAAGTAGCCTGAATTGTTAAAGCTGTTGTATGACATAATGTCAGAAGTAAACATTGAATATGAACCGAAAACAACTACCTTTGAAGATGCATTGTCTGTATTTGACTTAACGCCCTCGGCGGCAACATTAATATTTTCGCCTGTAATGCCGTTTTTGTAATTCCAAGTGTCATCTGCGTCTGTCGGGTAAATACCTGCTGATGTAGATGTTGTAAGAAGTGCGTGTGAAACGCTTGAATCCGAAAGTGTAACGCTTCTTGCAAAGAGTGTTACAACAGGGATATTAGGATTTTTAAGTCCTGTTGTGTAGTAGTCTGTGTAGTCAACTGTGAATATGTACGGTGAGCTGTTGCTTACAAGGCGGTCTGTGCTTGTTTCATAAACATAGCCCGGATTTACCTGCATACCCCATTCGTTTAAAAGACTGTCAATGTTTGGAGTGTCTACATTGTTTTCTGTAGGGATAAAGATAAGGTTTCTGCCGTATTTGCCGTCATTGTCAAGCCACTTTGAAATCTTTTCGACTGTGCCTTCGTCAAGGTCAACAGACGGTGCATAAAGGATTGCAAACTTAGCGTCCTCATCAAGGTCGCCTGTAGCGAGAGAAACATCGTTTACCTGATAAGCGTTGTTCTGTAAAAGAGTTTTGATTGCCGACGAATCCTGCTCCTGGTTACCTGTAATCATATCAACTACAACTTTGTCTTCTGTAGTAACATTGAGAATAGCTGTAACAACGGCCTGCTCAACAAGTGAAGATGTTACATAGTAAGTGCCGTACTGTGAATAGTAATCCTTGTCGTATTCAAAGCAGTCGTCAATTGTAAGCACTCTGTACTGGTCGCCGCACTCGACGATCATCATATTTGAGTTTTTGCTCCAATCTGCGTCTGCATATTTCTGTGAAATAGACGGATTGCTTGAAAGGTCAATGTAATTAAGTTTGATTTTGCCGTTTGATGCGCTCTCCATTTTTTCAAGGAGTTTGTTTGCCTGAATGTAATACGCACCCGAACCCTCAAACTTTTCTTCTGTTGTAAGAACAGTGATTTTAATGTCTTTGTCAATGTGAGAAACATAGTCTATAGTGTCGTTTTCAAGTGCAAATGAAGATTCTTTGGTAAAGTCAAGAACCATATTCGGGAATCTTCCAACGAGAAGCGAAACCACTATGTTGAGAACGATAACAAGTGCGATTACAATTGCAACAATTGCCGCCGCAATTGAGCCGTGGCGGGCTTTTCTTGATTTTAAGAAATTCTTAAATCCGCCCTTTTTCTTGTCTTTCTTAGGCTTTTCGGTCTTAGCCGCTTTATCGTCGTCTATTTTTGTTTTAACTTCGGCAGTGTTTTCTGCCACAGTGTCTTTTTTCAATTCGCTCATTGCTCTTTACCTCCTTAGCTCCAGCGTCTTTTTTCAAGTACACGGGCGGTAAAGAACAAGAACAATCCCGTAACACTTAAAAAGAATATAATGTCTGTAAGATTAAGCATACCGTATGTAAAGTTTGTGTAGTATGTAAGAAAATCAATTTTTTTAACAATAGTTGCGATCCAGTCAACGGTGATGTTGCTTGAAAGGTTGCTTAGCATATAAATAAGAAGACCTACGCCCATACCTGCAACTGCGGAAATAATCATACTCTCTGTAAGTACAGAGATGAAAATGTCAATTGCAATAAGAGCAGAGCCTAAAAGCAAAAGTCCGAGTACGGTACAAAGCACAACCGCCCAGTCGGGAGAAGTGAAGAATGAAATTACAAGTGCATATACAACAAAGATAAGTGAGCATATTGCAAAGAGAATAAGTGCTCCGAGGAACTTGCCCATTACAATTTCAAAAAGGCTTGTAGGCGATGTAAGGAGCGCCTGGTCTGTACGCTGACGCTTTTCCTCTGAAAAGCTCTTCATTGTGATAATAGGAATTATAAAAAGAATAATAATAAACATATTTCCGAAAACATAGGAAAGGCTTGAAGTATCGTTTTCAATACAAATCATACTGAAAAACAAGCCCGAAAACAGGAAATATACCGCCATTACAACATAGGCAACGGCTGAATTAAAATAAGAAGAAAGCTCTCGCTTTAAAATTGCCACCATTATTTTTTACCTCCGACTGTGTCATAATTGCCGTTAGCAGTAAGCTTAAGGAACATTTCCTCAAGTGTTTCGTTGCCCGACTGCATATCAAGAATCGGACAGCCGATTCTTGCCATTGCGTTAAATACATCACGGCATATGTCGTGATCTTTTTCGTACTCAACCATATATTTTGCCGAGTTGCCGTTCTTTTCGGAGATTTTATTTACACGAATAACCGCAGGAATGTTTTTGATTGCAGAGATAATATCCGAAGCGGCACCCTCGACCACAAGCGCAAGTTTTTCTTCGCCTGCGGTAGAAGACGAAAGCTCGTCTGTCTTTGCATCGGCAACTATTTTACCGTTTGAAATAACAAGAATTCTGTCGCAGGTTGCGGAAATTTCCGACAACACATGAGAAGATAATATAATGGTATGCTTTTTGCCAAGACTTTTAATAAGTTTTCTGATTTCGATAATCTGCATAGGGTCAAGTCCGACAGTCGGCTCGTCCAGAATAAGCACGGGCGGATTGCCGAGCAAAGCCTGGGCAAAACCGACACGCTGACGATAACCTTTTGAGAGGTTTTTAATAATTCTGTCTGCCTGTTCGGTAATACGAACAAGTCGCATAACCTCTTCAATGTGTTCTTTTTTAGGAAGTTTAACCTTTTTGAGGTCAAACATAAATTCAAGATACTTTTTCACCGTCATATCAGTGTAAAGCGGTGGAATTTCGGGGAGGTAACCGATTTTTGCCTTTGCCTCTTTCGGATTTTCAAGTATTTCCTTTCCGTCAATAGTTACTGTGCCCGATGTGGAAGAAATATACCCTGTGATTATATTCATAGTGGTAGATTTTCCGGCACCGTTCGGGCCAAGAAATCCGAGGATTTCGCCCTCGCCAACAGTAAAGCTGATATTATCGACAGCTTTGATGTTGCCGTAATTTTTTGTGAGTTTTTTAACCTCAACCATGTGACTTGTTCACTCCTTAATAATAGTAAGCATATAAAAACTTTGTGTACTCCGCAAAGTCATATCGCAACAGCATATATTATACTATATAAAAACAGTTTTGTGTATATTTTTTATGAAAAATCATAGCGGCTACACAAATTTTCATTTTTCTGTCACATTTCGGAATAAAAATCGCACATTTGCAAATAACTAAAGGTAATAAAATCTTGTAAAGAGGAATTGTTATGGATTATATAAATGCATTTTGGACAGGTGGACTTATTTGCGTAATCGGTCAGATTTTAATTGACAAAACAAAACTTACTCCCGCCCGAATACTTACAGGCTTTGTGGTGGCAGGTGTGATTTTGGGCGCAGTCGGACTTTATGAACCCTTCGCCGAGTTTGCGGGCGCAGGAGCGGCAGTTCCTATCAGCGGTTTCGGATTTTTGATGAGTCAGGGCGTAAAAGAGGGACTTGCTGCGGACGGTGCTCTCGGTATTCTCACGGGCGGACTTAAAAGTGCTGCGGCAGGTATTTCTGCGGCAATATTCTTTGGTTTGATTGCAGGTTTAATCACTAAGTCGGGCGATAAATAATATATTTTTTCAAAAAGGAATCCGATTGTTATGTCGGGTTCCTTTGCTTTTTTTGACCTTACATAAAGCACCGTATAAGCATAGTCGACTCCGTTAATTTTACAAAGCATAAGGCATAATACACATAAACAGCTCAAACTATTTGTAAATATTGCCGTATTTATTTTTTAATTAATAAAATTATGGTAATTGTGATAATTATGTGATAATATTATTTATGACAGAAATTCAAAAATAGGGCAGATTGCCCTTTAAATTAATTTTGAAAGGAGTAATCAAACCAATGAACAAGCACGGAATGCTAAAAGCGACAAGCGTTGCAATTGCACTTTGCACCGTTATGTCAAGCACAACCTTTGCATTCTCAACAGTGGCAAGTGCTGCTACCGTTGATACTACAGAAAAAGTATCTGCTTCTACAACAAAGAGCAAGGATAACTTTTCTTGGGACAATGCATCGGTTTACTTTCTCTTAACCGACCGTTTCAGAAACGGAAACACATCAAACGACCACTCATACAACAGAGGTCTTGACCAGAGCGGTAAGGTTCTTTCTAACATTGATGACAGAGCTACCTTCCACGGTGGCGACTTTGCCGGTGTTACACAGTCTATCGAAGATGGTTATTTCAATAACCTCGGTGTAAACGCAATCTGGATTTCCGCTCCGTATGAGCAGACACACGGTTATGTGGTAGGCAGCGACGGTAATCCAAGTTACGCTCACTATTCATACCACGGCTACTATGTTCTCGACTACACACAGACAGATGCAAACTTCGGTACTGCCGAGGAGTTTGAAACTCTTGTTGACACAGCTCACGAGCACGGCATCAGAGTTATTATGGATATCGTAATGAACCACTCAGGTTACAACTCGCTTTACGATATGGCAGAGTATGGTTACGGCACAGTAGCACCGGGCTGGGAAGACGCATACTATTCACATCAGAATGTAAACAACAAAACATATCACAGCTTTATCGACTACAATACAAATGCAGAAGACTGGGCTAACTGGTGGGGTCCTGATTGGATTCGTTGCGGTGTAGCAGGTTATACAGAAGGTGGTGGAAGTGACCTCACAAGATCTCTTGCGGGTCTTCCTGACTTTAAAACAGAACAGGCTTCTACAGTAGGTCTTCCAAAAATTCTCCAGACAAAGTGGAGCAGAGAGGGCAGACTTGATTCTGAAACAGCAAAGATTAATAACTTCTTCACCGAAACAGGCAGAAGCGCGACTGTAAGCAACTACCTTGCAGGCTGGCTTTCAGAGTGGGTAAGAGAGTACGGTGTTGACGGTTTCCGTTGCGATACCGCAAAACACGTTGAATTTGCTTCTTGGAAAAACCTTAAGAATGCTTGTGTTGACGCTCTTAAAGAGTGGAGAGCAAACAACCCTGACAAGCCGGGTGCAGACTGGGATGAAGATTTCTGGATGACAGGTGAATGTTGGGATCACGGTGTTAATAAGGACGGCTACTACACACAGGGCGGATTTGATTCAATGATCAACTTCTCAACTCAGGGTGGCGGACTTTTAAGCGCAGGCAGAGTTAAGGGCACATATGATGGATTTGCAAAGGCTATCAATAACGATGACAGCTTCAATGTTCTTTCTTATGTATCTTCACACGACTCTGTTCTCGCAAGAGGCGACCTTATAGGTACAGGTTCAGGTCTTCTTTTATGCCCGGGCGGAATTCAGATATTCTACGGTGACGAAACAAACCGTCCAATGGTAGCAGGTGTTCCTAACGACGGTAACGGCGGCGCAGGTCACTCACTCAGAAGTGATATGAACTGGGACTCAATGGATACAAATGTTCTTGAGCATTGGCAGAAAGTCGGTGTATTCCGTAACAACCACATCTCTGTAGGTGCAGGCTCTAACACAAGCCTTACATCAACATCAGGTTATGCTTTTGCAAGAGATTACGACAAGAACGGCATTACAGATAAGGTAATCGGCTGTATCTATGCTAATGCAAATACTGATGTTACAATCAACGTTGGCGACACTTGGAGCGACGGTCAGTATCTTGTAAATGCTTACGATCAGTCATCTGCTGTTGTATCAAACGGTAAGGTTACATTCAACAGCGGCAAGAACGGTACAATCCTCGTTGAAGAGCCTGACGGCAGACCTCTTATGTCTGTTAAGGGTGACGCAGAGTTTACAGGTACACAGACTGTTACAGTAAGCCTTGACAAGTGCGAGCAGGCTAAGTGCTCTATTGACGGCGGTAACAAGTTTATCGTAAAAGACGGCGACACAATCACAATCGGTAACACAGCTTACGATGGCGATACAATTACAATTACTCTTGAGGCAGAGAACGAGATCGGTTCTTCTGAGTCAAAAGCAACATTCAAGAAAAAAGTACAGGGCGGCTCAACAGCTCCTGTAAAAACAACATCTCGTCTTGTTGTAAAGACAGCTGACGGTTCAGCTCCTTATGTATATGCTTGGACAGGCGCAAGCAACGCACTTCTCGGTGCATGGCCTGGCACACAGCTTACATCTAAGGATGATAACGGTGACTACTATGTTGACCTTAATACAACAGAAGCTTACAATGTAGTACTCAATAACGGCGGCAAAGTACAGTCAGCTGATATTGCAGGCATTACAGGCGACGCAATTATCACAGTTAAAAATACATCATTCTCTTCTTATGATCTTGAGATTGTAGAAACTCCTGCTTCACCGCTCGAGCAGCTTAAGAAAGAGGGAAGAGAAGTTAAAGCAATGACTTCTTCCGATTACACAGCATCTTCATGGACAACTGTTGAATCAGTTATGAAGTCGGTTGACGCACTCGTTGCACAGGGCAGTGATGCTGACGACGATCAGGTTACTGCAATGATAACAACATTACAGAATGCAAAGGCTAAGTTACAGCTTAATGTTCCTGCACTCGGCTATGCAGTTAAGGGCAAGAATACAGTAAGCGGTGTTGCTGCTCCTGCTTCAAAGGTAACAGTAACAGTAAACGGCACAGCATACACAACACAGGCTGACGATGTAACAGGTGTATTTACAGTTACAACAGCTACACTTAACGCTTCATCAAAGCTTACATTCAAGGCAGAGAGAAACAGCGTTTCATCAGCTGTAGGTGCATACAATATGTCAAGCGGTGACATCACAAGCCTTATTGTTCCTACAACAGCTTCTCAGGCTACAAAGCCGACAACAGTAAGACCTACACAGCCGACTACCGCAAAACCAACTACACAGCCGACCACTCAACCGACCACAGCTAAACCTACAGAGAGCAAAAATCTTAATGTAACCGCTACATCAAACTACTTCCCGAGTGCAAATGTCAAAGCAACTAAGGGAAAGACAGTTTGTGTAGAATATGTGCTTGATTCTTCAATGGATGTTGTAAATGCAGAGTGGGCACTCACATATGACAAGACAAAACTCGAACTTGATACCGTGCGTTCAAAAGATTATATGCCGAACATTCCGAACGAAGTTACAAATGTGAAAAAGGCAGACGGAAAAGTACTGTCAAACTTTACGGATATTTCAAACCTCGCCGATTTCAAGGGCGGCAAGGTATTTGTCAGAGCGTACTTTAAGGTTATAAGCACAGGCGAAACCACAGTAGACCTTAATCTTAAAACTCTTTGCGTAGGTTTTATTGACAATGATTTAAAAGTCAACTTTGCGGCAGTTGTAAGAAACAGCGAAGTTCAGAGCGGTGTTACTTCTGTTGCGGGTTACGAAAAACTTGCGATAAACAAAAATACAAAGGCATATTTGTATAGTGACGATGATGTAATGCTCGGCGATGTTACAGGCGACGGAAAGATAGATGTAAACGATGTAACCGCTATACAGCTTTATATTGCTCAGAATCAAAGTTTTACCGATAAGCAGAAAGAAGCAGCGGATGTTAATAAGGACGGAAAAATTTCTGTCTTGGATGTAACAAGAGTTCAGCAGTACATTGCGAGATATTTTGATGAATTTTAAATTATTTACAGCTGACAACTTAAAATAATCTGATAAAGCATCGCCCGTAACGAAAATTTACGGGCGGTGCTTTTTTATCAAAAGTCGGGTTAAATTATGGTTTAGCGGAGTGTCGGTCGGACATTGAAATTTAGCTAACGCTAAATTATCCTCCCAAAAACAAAAAAGTTTACTCA
>OHPR01000708.1_pt1 | contig 12046 bp, 10 predicted proteins | sample 1577761 | NCBI WGS metagenome assembly OHPR01 (sample SAMEA3879537, study PRJEB24766) | human gut metagenome | biome: human-associated habitat; feature: feces | place: USA | collected 1985/1987 | reverse complement strand
CGGCTCCCCCGGCGCGGGGAACGTATCGTGCAGGTTGCCCTCCCGGTCCACCCTGAGTCCCCAGCCCATGCATCCGCAAAGTTGCCTCATGTTTTTCTCCTTTCCGGCGGCTCCCGGCCGCGCCTCTTCCCGCCCCCGCACCGGGGCGCTCTCGTCCGGCGTTTCCGCCCGCCTCGCGCCTCATACCAGGAACCGCACCAGCGAAATCAACGGCGACGCCGTCACAATCAGCAGATTTTTCAGAAGCGGCGTGTCCAGCGCCTCCGCTTCGCCCTCGCCATAGCCGCCGTCCGCCTCCACGGGCAGGGCCAGGGCGCGCATGTCCAGCATGTACGCCTCCATCCGGTCGTTGAGCGGCTCGCTTTTCACGGCCAGCATCACCTCGGTGTCCGAGTAGGCGCTGCGCATGTCAAAGTTGAACGAACCGAACACGCTGATGTCTCCGTCCACCAGCATGGCCTTGGTGTGCATGCTGCGCGGGGCCTGCAGCTCATAATAGGCAAGCGGCATCGAAAGCGCCATCCCCCGGTGAAACACCGCGTCCGCCGAGGCCACGATGTTGTTGCCCCCGGCGCGCGAATTGGTCAGCAGCACCATCTCCGGCGCCTGCTCCGGCGCCTGCTCCGCCGCCGCCCGCAGGCCGTCGCGCATGGCGCCGTCCAGCACCACATAGGGCGTCTGAATCCACACGCGCTCCTCCGCGCTCCTCATCAGCGCCACCAGCGAGGTCCACAGCGCCGGCTCCTTCACGCCGGGGTTGATCGGGTTGGTCAGCAGGGCACAGCCCTCCACCGGCACGGTCAGCGCCTCCCAGTCCGCCGGGGCGATGGCCCGGGCGTATTCCGTCTCCATTGCCTCCCAGCGGCTGCGCAGCTCGTCCTGCGTGCGTGCGGCGCCCGCCTTCCGCCACGCCGGGGCCCGCTCGTAGGCCGGGGCGCATTCCTCGTCCCACAGCCGGTCGAAATAGGCCGTCAACAGGCTCGCGGCGCTGCCCTGCGCGGGCGTTTCGCGCCACATGAGCACATCCAGATCATAGTTGTAGGCGGGGTGCTCCTCAGGGGTGAGGAACTCGTCGGAAATGTTGCGCCCGCCCAGCACGAAGGTCTTTCCGTCCGCGATGACGTACTTTTCATGGAAGCGCGCGCTCAGCCCCCAGGGGGCCAGCAGGTTCACGGGGTTGTAGAGGCGGATCTCGATGTTCTCATGCGTGCCCAGCGCATAGCCCAGGTCGCCGCCGAGGAAATTCAGCCGTCCCACCAGCCCGTCCACCACGATGCGCACCTTCACGCCCCGGTCCGCCGCGTCCAGCAGGGCCGCGGCCACGGTGTAGCCGCTCTCGTCGTCGGCGTAGAGATAGCTGCCCACGATGAGCGAGGTCTGCGCGTTGGCGATCAGGTTGAGCCGGGCGGCGAGCGCCTCCTCGCCCGTGGTCAGGATCGTGGCCCGGTCGCCCGCCGCGCCGTCCTCCACGGGCACAAACGCCGCCTGCGCCCGCTCCGCCGCGGGCGGGAAGGCGTAGGGAAGCGCCGCCAGCAGCACATAGACGCCCAGCACAATCCCCAGCGCCGCCGCCACCCTGCGCCGCTTCGACATGCCCACCGCCCCCTTTCTACCTCCATCATAGCAGGCAAAAATGAACAAACCATCCGGGAAAGATGAACAAAGCGTAACCAATCTCTCCCGCATGCAAAAAACGCCCTTCCTCCGCCCGCCCGGATGTGGTATGATAAGGGAAAGACGCACACGGGAGGCGATGCGATTGGAGCGCCGTAAATTCCTGGCCATCCTGCTGCTGGCCACGCTCATCATCGGCATTTATTTTCTTTTTGAGCGCGGCAGCTCGCTCACGGGGCTGATGCTGACCCTGTGGAGCATCCTGATGCCCTTTTTCCTGGGCGGCGTTTTGGCCTTCGTGCTCAACGTGCCCATGCGCTTTCTGGAGCGGCGGGTTCTGTTTTTCATGGACCGGTCGCCCCGCCTGCGCCGGGCGCGGCGGCCGGTGGCGATGGTGCTGGTGCTGGCGCTGGTGGTGGGGGTGGTGTACGTCATCATGTCCATCGTGGTGCCGGAGCTCATCAACACCCTTGTGTCGGTCATCCGGGCCATTCCCGCGGCGCTCGCGCGGCTGGATGAGCTGATCGAGCCCTACGGCTTCAGCGTTTCGCAGGTGCTCAGCGCCAGCTTCACCGTCCCCTCCGTCAGCGACGTGGACGCCAAGATCGCCGACATGGTCAACCTCCTGCTCAAGGGCGCGGCGTTTTCCACCACGGTCATCGGCACGGTGTATCAGAACGTATTGAGCTTCTTTTTCACGGTGATGTTCACCATCTACTTCCTCTCCTCCAAGGAGCGCCTGCGCTCCCAGGTGAAAAACCTCATGCGCGCCTACCTCAAGCCCCGCTGGGTGGAAAAGGCGCTGTCGGTGGCGGACCTCAGCCAGCGCACGTTTTCCAGTTTCATCACGGGCCAGTGCCTGGAGGCGTGCATCCTGGGCGGCATGTTCTTTGTGACCATGACGCTGCTGGGCATGCCCTATGTGTTGCTCATCAGCGTGTTCATCGCGGTGACGGCGCTGATCCCGGTCATCGGCGCGTGGATGGGCTGCATCGTGGGCGCGATTCTCATTCTGGTCAACAACCCCCTGCAGGCGCTGGGGTTCGTGGCGCTGTTCCTGTTCCTGCAGCAGATCGAGGGCAACCTCATCTACCCCCACGTCATGGGCAACGCCATCGGCCTGCCGTCCATCTGGGTGCTCTTCGCGGTGCTGCTGGGCGAAGGCCTGATGGGCATTCTGGGCATGCTGCTGTTCATCCCGCTCACCTCGGTGTGCTACACGCTCCTGCGTGAGCAGGTGCACAAGCGGCTGGGAGAACGCGCCGCCTCCGGAAGCTGATGAAAAAAAACGTCCCCCTCCCCTGCCGGATGGCAGAGAAGGGGGCCTTTTTTTTGCGTTTGTCAGCCGCCGAGGTACGCCTTGCGCACGCCGTCGTCGGCCAGCACCTCCGCGGCGTTGCCGCTCATGGTGATGCAGCCCGTGCCCAGCACGTAGGCGCGGTCGGCGATGGACAGGGCCATCTGCGCGTTCTGCTCCACCAGAAGGATGGTAGTGCCCGCCTCGTGCAGCTCCTTGATGATGTCGAAGATCTGCTCCACCAGAATGGGCGCCAGACCCATCGACGGCTCGTCCAGCATGAGCAGCTTTGGCTTGCTCATCAGGGCGCGTCCCATGGCGAGCATCTGCTGCTCGCCGCCGCTCAAAGTGCCCGCGATCTGCTTTTCGCGCTCCTTGAGGCGCGGGAAGCGGGCGAACACGTCCTCCAGCGAGCCCTCGATCTCCTGCGGCGGGCGGGAGTAGCCGCCCATTTCGAGGTTTTCGCGCACGGTCATCAGCTGGAAGATGCGCCGCCCCTCCGGGCACAGCGCCATGCCCTGGGACACCAGCTTGTGGGCCTTTATGCCCAGCAGGTTTCGGCCCTCGAAGGTGATGGAGCCGCTGCGGGGCTTGAGCAGGCCCGCGATGGTGTTGAGCGTGGTGGACTTGCCCGCGCCGTTGGCGCCGATGAGGGTGACGATCTCGCCCTCGTTGACCTCGAAGGAGATGCCCTTGATGGCGTGAATCGCGCCGTAATAGACGTGAATGTTGTCAACCTTGAGAAGGCTCATGCCTGCGCCTCCTTCCGCTTGCCCAGATAGGCCTCGATGACGGTGGGGTTCTGCTGGATCTCGCTGGCGGTGCCCTTGGCGATGATGCGCCCGTAGTTGAGCACGCAGATGCCCTCGCAGATGCCCATGACCAGGTTCATGTCGTGCTCGATGAGCATCACGGCAATCTGGAACTGGTCGCGGATCTTGATGATGTTCTCCATCAGTTCCTCGGTTTCGTGCGGGTTCATGCCGGCGGCGGGTTCGTCCAGCAAAAGGAGCTTGGGATGCGTGGCCAGCGCGCGCACGATTTCCAGCCGCCGCTGCGCGCCGTAGGGCAGCGACCCGGCGCGGTACTGGGCCATGCCCTGCATGTCGAAGATGGAAAGCAGCTCCAGCGCCTTCTCGTGCTGCTTCTTCTCCTGCTTCCAGTAGGCGGGCAGGCGGAAGATGCCGGAGAACATGCCGTACTTGATCTGGTTGTGCAGCCCGATGCGCACGTTTTCCTCCACCGTCATGTTGCCGAAGAGGCGGATATTCTGGAACGTGCGGGCGATGCCCAGCTTGTTGGCCTGCACGGCGTTCATGCCGGCGGTGTCCTTGCCGTCGAGGATGACCACGCCGGTGGTCGGCTGGTACACCTTGGTCAGCAGGTTGAATACGGTGGTCTTGCCCGCGCCGTTGGGGCCGATAAGACCCGCGATCTCGGTGCGGCCGATGGTCAGGTTAAAGTCCTCCACGGCTTTCAGGCCGCCGAACTCCACGCCCAGGTGGCGCGTTTCCAGCACGGGGCGCTTGTCCACGTCGCGCTCGGGCACGATGGAATGGCTGGGGACGGGCACCATCTTGGTTTCGGATTGCCGCTTGTGCTGCTGCGTCATGCCGCCTCGCCCTCCTTTCCGGGGTTGGTCTTTTCACGGCGCACAAGCGCCTTGAGGCGCTGGAGCCGCACGCTCAAAAACGGGCTGTTGGTGGCCAGCATCACCAGAATCAGCACCACCGCGTACACCAGCATGCGGTAGTCGCTGAAGGCGCGCAGCACCTCGGGCAGAATGGTAAGCAGCGTCGCGGCGATGATGGAGCCGCGGATGGAGCCGATGCCACCCAGCACCACGAACACCAGCACGAGAATGGAGGTGTCGAACTTGAACTTGCTGGCGGCCACGGTGGAGAAGTTCAGGCCGTAGAGCGAGCCGGCCATGCCGGCGAGCACGGCGCTGGTCACGAAGGCCATCATCTTGTACTTGGTGATGTTGATGCCCACGGACTCGGCGGCGATGCGGCTGTCACGGGTGGCCATGATGGCGCGGCCGGAGCGGCTGTTGACGAGGTTCTGCACCACGAAGAGGGTAAAGAGGATCAGCGCGAAGCCCATCCCGAAGGTGGCGATGGTGTCGATGCCCACGCCGCCCTTGGGGCCGCTGACGAGGAGCTCGCCGGGGATGTTGCTGTCGTTGAAGGCAAAGTGCAGCCGCCCCGCGTCGATGGAGATATACAGGCAGTTGATGACGTTTCGGATGATCTCGCCGAAGGCCAGCGTTACGATGGCCAGGTAGTCGCCGCGCAGCCTCAGCACCGGGATGCCGATCAGAATGCCCGCGACGCCGGCGCACACGCCGCCCACGATCATGGACAGCAGCAGCCGCACGACCTCGTTTTCAAGCTGGAAGGCGCCCAGCATCCAGCCCGAGGCCACGATGCCGGAAAACGCGCCCACGCTCATGAACCCCGCGTGGCCCAGGCTCAGTTCGCCCGATACGCCCACCACGAGGTTGAGCGAAACCGCCATCACCACCCATACGCAGATGGGCACCAGCTGGCCGCGCAGCGAGCGGGTCATGCCGCCGGTGGCCAGCAGGTACTGGCACACCAGGTAGGCGGCGATCACCATCAGGTAGGTCACCAGGCTGCCGATGGCCCGTTTTTTTCTCATGCTCATGCTCATGCTCATGGCCGCCACCTCACACTTTCTCATGCACGGTCTTGCCCAGCAGGCCGGCGGGCTTGACCAGCAGCACCACGATCAGCACCGCGAACACGAACGCGTCGCCCAGCTCCGTGGATACGTAGGCCTTGCCCAGGATTTCGATCACGCCCAGCAGAATGCCGCCCAGCATGGCGCCGGGAATGGACCCGATGCCGCCGAACACCGCCGCCGTGAAGGCCTTGATGCCCGGCATGGAGCCGGTGGTGGGCTGGAGCGTCGGATAGGCCGAGCAGAGCAGCACGCCCGCGATGGCCGCCAGGGCCGAGCCGATGGCGAAGGTCACGGTGATGGTAAGGTTGACGTTAATGCCCATGAGCTCGGCCGCGCCCTTGTCCTCGGACACCACGCGCATGGCCTTGCCCATCTTGGTCTTGCCGGTGAAGAGGGTCAGGGCGATCATGATGACCACGCAGGCGGCGATGGTCACGATGGCCTCACCGGAGATGATCATCTGCCCGCCCAGCAGAGACAGCGAGCCCAGCCCCACCACCGAGGGGAAGCTCTTGGGATTGGCGCCCCACACCAGCAGAGCGATGTTCTGCAGCAGGTAGCTCATGCCGATGGCCGTAATCAGCACCGCCAGGGACGAGGCCTGCCTAAGCGGCTTGTAGGCGGTGCGCTCGATCACCATGCCCAGCACCGTGCACACCACCATGGCCGCCAGCACCGACAGAATCGGCGGGAAGCCCCAGTACTGCATGGCGCAGAAGGCGATGTAGGCGCCGATCATGATGACGTCGCCGTGTGCGAAGTTGAGCATTTTGGCGATGCCGTAGACCATGGTATAGCCCAGGGCGATGATGGCGTACACGCTGCCCAGGCTGATGCCGTTGCACAGGTAGGACAGGAATTGTGTCATGCTCTCCCACATCCTTTGTCTCGTTTGAAACGCGATAAGGTAATCAACGGTAGTCGGGCGTGCCTTCCCGTCAGACTACCGTTGGTTACCTTCGCTGTGTTCGCTTGTAGGCCCCTCCCGGCCGCGGGGGCCGGGAGGGGACGCCGGGCGGTTGTTATTCCATGCCCACGTACACGCCGTTTTCGATCTTGACGGCGGTGGGGGTCTTGCTCACTTCGCCCGTGGCGGACCAGGTCATGGTGCCGGTGAGGCCCTCGATGGTGAGCTTCTGCATCTGCTCGATCATGATCTCGCAGGCTTCTTCGGGGGTGGTGTCGGCGGTGATGCCGCCGGCGACCATCGCCTCGTAGACGGCGTAGACCGCGTCATAGGCGTCGGCGGCGAACTGGTTGGGGGTGTCGCCGTAGAGCTCGACATACTTGTTGACAAAGTTGACGGTCTTTTCGTCCTTGGCGTCGGCGCTGAAGGGGGTCAGCAGCAGCACGCCCTCGGCCAGGCTGGTGTCAAAGCCTTCCATGGTGAGGATGCCGTCCATGCCGTCCACGCCGAAGAAGATGGGCGAATAATCCATCGAAGCGGCCTGGGTAAGGATCATGGAAGCGGGGGTGTAGTAGATGGGCAGGAACACCAGCTCGGCGCCGGCGTTCTTGGTCTCGGTCACCTGCACGGAGAAGTCGGTGGTCTCGTCGGTGAAGGTGGTGACCTTCACGATCTCCAGGCCCAGCTCGGCGGCCTTGGCCTCGAAGGTCTGATAGATGCCGGTGGAGTACACGTCGCCGTTGTTGTAGATCACGGCGACCTTGGTGGCCAGGCCATGCTCGGAGATGTACTGGGCGGAAGCGGCGCCCTGGGCGGGGTCGGTGAAGCAGACCTGATAGACGTTGTCCTTGTCGGCGATAACGTCGGTGGAGGAGGCGGAGGGCGTCAGCATGAAGATGCGCTCCTCATATGCCTTGGCGGCCACGGCGGCGCAGGGGCCGGAGGTCACGGTGCCCACGATCAGCTTGGCGCCGTTGTCCAGCACGGTGTTGTAGGCGTTGATGGCCTTTTCGGGGTCATGCTCGTCGTCCTGCGCGTCGATTTCGATCTGCAGGCCGCCCAGCGCGTTGACCTCGTCGGCGGCGATCTTGGCCGCGTTGACCACGGCGGTGCCGTAAATGGCGGCGGGGCCGGTCAGCGGGCCGATCACGCCGATCTTGATCGCGTCCTCAGCCACGGCGGGCAGGGCCAGGCCCAGCGCCAGAACCAGCGTCAGGAGCACGGAGAGAATCTTTTTCATCTTGGTTACCTCCCTACTGTACTTCGTCACATCCGGAACCATCCCGAATGTTGTTGAATATTATAGCCGCTGTGTGCTTATCACGCAAGCGGCTTTGCGAAAATTGGATGTATTTGCATTGTTTTTCTATGAAGAAGCGGACAATTTTTGGTCAGATGGTGCAGGGCGGCGGGAGATGGGGCGCGCTGGCCGCCCTTCTCCGAGGTCGCTTGCAGCCCTGCAGCGTTCCGCCGTCCGCAGCGTTATTCGTACAGCTAGTTATTGGTGTCCGGACAGATGTAGTGAATGTCGTTGTCTATCGCGTACTGCATCGCATAGGAATTCTGGCCTACGGTCAGCGCCAGGTTATCGGCACAGTCATCAAAAGCGTCTTTACCGATGGAGGTCACGCCGTCGGGGATGACAGCGCTGGTCAGGCTGCCGCAGGAATCGAATGCAAAATTGCCGATAGAAGTCACGCTGTCGGGAAGGGTGATATCGGTCAGGCTGAAGCAGGAGCGGAAAGCAGAATTGCCGATGGAAGTCACGCCGTCGGGAAGGGTGATACCGGTCAGGCTGTCGCACCAATTGAATGCAGAATTGCCGATGGAAGTCACGCCGTCGGGAAGGGTGATGCTGGTCAGGCTGCCGCAGGAATAGAACGCGGAATTGCCGATGGAGGTCACCCCGTCGGGAAGGGTGATACCGGTCAGGCTGTCGCAAGAACTGAATGCAAAATCACCGATGGTAGTCACGCTGTCGGGAAGGGTGACGCTGGTCAGGCTGTGGCAGGCGCTGAAAGCGGCATCGCCGATGGTAGTCACGCCGTCGGGGAGGGTGACGCTGGTCAGGCTGTGGCAGAAGCTGAACGCAGAATCACCAACCGCGGTGATTCCCTGCGGGATTTCATAATTAGCGGCATCGAGTCCTGCCGGATAGCAAATCAGCTTTTTTTCCGTTTTGTCAAACAACACGTTGTCTGCCACGGCCAGCTTGGGATGATCAGGGGAAACCGCAATGGTTTGCAGTTTGCCGCAAGCCGCAAAAGGATTCCCGCCCATGGAAACGACGCTGTCGGGGAGGGTGATGCCGGTCAGGCTGCCGCAGGAATAAAATGCAGAATCACCGATGAAAGCCACGCTGTCGGGAAGGGTGACGCTGGCCAGGCTGCCGCACCAACTGAATGCAGACTCGCCGATAGAGGTCACGCCGTCGGGAAGGGTGATGCTGGTCAGGCTATCGCACTGATAGAAAGCGCCGTCGGCGATGTAGGCCACGGGATGGCCCTCTATCTCTCCGGGCACCTCCAGTTCTAAAGCCGCGCCGATATAGTTTATAATCGCGGCTGTGCCGTCTTCCATCAGAATGTAGATATAGTCTCCGCATTCATACATTTCATTAGAAGCCGGCTGTATATTCTCCGCCACCGCACCAGCGGCGAAGCACAGCAGAAGAGGAATCATCAGCAATGCGATACGTTTCATTTTCAGGGGTCCTTTCTCTGCTTTTGGGAAAGCCTATCACATTGTAAGCAGGGAACTCAAGCCCCCTGCATGCACCATGTCCGCGCCGCCCACCGCGCCCTCACCCCTTCGCCGTCATCCCCGCCGCGTCGGCCACCGCGCCGCCCAGGCACACGTCCCCGTCGTAGAGGACCACGCTCTGCCCGGGCGTGACCGCGCGCTGGAGCTCGTCCGCCTCGATGAGCAGGCTTTCGCCCCGCGCCACGACCGTCACCGCCTGATCGTCCTGCCGGTAGCGGAAGCGCGCCGTCAGGCGCATGGGCGTGCCGTCCGGCGCGGGCGGGTCCCCGGCGATCCACGTCGCCCCGGAGGCGCGCACGAACCGGCTGTACAGGCGCGGGCTGTCCTCGCCCTGCTCCACCACAAGCACGTTGTGCTCAAGGTCCTTGTCCACCACGAACCAGCGCCGCCCGTCGCCCCCGCCGCCGATGCCCAGGCCGCGCCGCTGGCCCAGCGTGTAGTAGGCCAGGCCGATGTGTTCACCTACCACCCGGCCGTCGGGGGTGCGCATCTGGCCCGGCTGCATGGGCAAAAAGCCCTGCAGGAAGCGGCGGAAGTTGCGCTCGCCGATGAAGCACACGCCCGTCGAATCCTTCTTTTTGCTGGTGGACAGGCCGTTTTCCTCCGCGACGGCGCGCACCTGCGCCTTGGTCATGCCGCCTACGGGAAACAGCGCGCGCGCGAGCTGCCGCTCCTTGAGCATATAAAGGAAGTAGCTCTGATCCTTGGCTGCGTCCGCGCCCTTGAGGAGCACAGGACGCCCGCCCCGCACCTCCGATTGCACGAAGTGCCCGGTAGCCATGCGGCTTGCGCCCAGCTTGAGCGCATAGTCCAGAAACGCGCGGAACTTGATCTCGCGGTTGCACAGCACGTCGGGGTTGGGCGTGCGGCCGCGCCGGTACTCGTCCAGAAAATAGGAGAAGACCCGGTCGTAATATTCCTTTTCAAAGTTGACGGCATAGCAGGGGATGCCGATGGTATCGCATACGCTCTGCACATCGTTCCAGTCGTCGGCGGCGGTGCAGGTGCCGTTTTCGTCCTTCTCGTCCCAGTTTTTCATGAACACGCCCACCACGTCGTAGCCCTGCCGCTTGAGCAGCAGCGCCGCCACGGAGCTGTCCACCCCGCCGGACATGCCCACCACGATTCTCTCCATCCCGGTTTCCTCCCGCTTCAGGCCCGGCGGTCGGGCAGCAGGCGTTCCAGCACCGCATCCAGCGCGTCCCTGGCCACCTCGTCCACGCCGCGCGCCGCGTCCACCACCACAAAGCGGCGGCGGTTGTCGCGCACAAGGCGCTCGTAGGCCTTCTGCACCCGCTCGTGGAACTCACCCGCCTCCAGCTCCAGCCGGTCGGGCTCGGAGGCGCTCAGCCTGCGGCGCAGCGCCTCCCGGTGGTCGATGGCCAGATAGAGCGTGGCGTCGGGGGTCATGCCGTCCACGGCGGGGTCGTTGATCTGCTGCACGGTTTCCACACCCAGCCCGCGTCCGCCGCCCTGGTAGGCCACGGAGCTGTCCACGAACCGGTCGCACAGCACCAGCATCCCCCGCTCCACCGCCGGGCGGATGACCTGACTGACGTGCTGGGCGCGCGCGGCGGCGTAGAGCAGCGCCTCGCAGGCGGGGCACATGTCGGTGTTGGCCGTGTCGAGGATGATACGGCGGATGTCCTCGCTGATGGCGCAGCCGCCCGGCTCGCGCGTGCGCAGCACGCTGAAGCCGAACTGGCGCAGGCGCTTTTCCAGAAGCTCGGTCTGGGTGGTCTTGCCGCTGCCGTCGGGGCCTTCCACCGTGAGGAAGAACCCGCGCGGGATCTCCCCGCCGGGGCAGAGCACCGCGCGCAGGCCCTCGGTATCCGGCACCACGACCGACGCGCCCGCCACGGTGAGCTCCTCCTCGGTGCCGCAGCCGTAGCCCGCGCCGATGCCCTCGATGCCGTTGGCCAGCGCGCCGGCCATATCGAACTTGCGGTCGCCCACCATGGCGGCGCGGCGGTAGCGGTCCGGCAGGGCCCGGCGGATCAGCTCGGCCTTGCCCAGCTTGGCCGCCGCGTCCTCCTCGCCCACGATGCGGTCAAAATCGCCGTCCAGCGCGAAGTAGGACAGGATGTCCCTCGCCAGCCGAAGCGGCTTGGAGGTGGCCAGCCCCACGTGCACCCCGGCCTCGTGCAGCATGCGCAGGATGCTGCGGATGTTGGGGTACACGCTGTAGAGGTACATGCCCCGCGCGCTGAAATCGCGGCGGTAGCGGTCCACGGCCTCCTGAACGCGCGTCTCGGGCACGCCCAGCAGGTCGCGGAAGGAATCCGCCAGCGGCGGGCCCACCACCTCGCGCAGGTCCGCGTCCGCCGGCACCTCCAGCCCCATCTCGTCCATCGCCCTCCGCACCGAGGAAACGATGCCCTCCTCCGCGTCAAAGAGCGTGCCGTCCAGATCAAACACCACCGCGTCATAGGGGAAAATGTCCATAGCGATCTCCTTTACCGTATGCAGTCAACCGTTTGCCCCGCGCCTTTGCGCGCGGGTGGATGGGAAATATTGACGGTTTCGCGCGTCCCCCGTCAGCGCGGGAATGCCGCGGCTTCGCGGGCCGCCCCCGTCAGCGCAGGCACGCCAGCGTACCTCCCGGCCCCAGGCCGAACGTGCGGCGCGGGCCCAGCACGGCCAGCGCGGGGATGCCGCAGCTTCGCGGGCCGCCTCCGTCAGCGCAGGATGGCCGCGGCTTCACGCCCCGCGCCCGTCAGCGCAGGCACGCCAGCGTACCTCCCGGCCCCAGGCCG
>OHPR01000707.1_pt1 | contig 12048 bp, 8 predicted proteins | sample 1577761 | NCBI WGS metagenome assembly OHPR01 (sample SAMEA3879537, study PRJEB24766) | human gut metagenome | biome: human-associated habitat; feature: feces | place: USA | collected 1985/1987 | reverse complement strand
ATTTGTTATGGTTTTTGTTTTTCATTTTTTCTTTCAGTTTCATTCCTGTCACCTCCTAATTCCAACGTCTCTTCTGGATTGCCTGTACTGTCAGGAACACAAAGACTACGATCAGTGAAAGATACAGCGCGATTCCTGTTATATCTACAATACTGTTCGAAGTGATATCCGTAAATACATCTGCAAGTGCCAGTCTTCCAAGCATCTTTGTCAGCAGGTTTTCATAAAGGCTTGATTTCACAAAGTACACGACCACACCGGCGATCACACCAACTGCTTCGATCACACCGGCAATCACTATATTTCCTGTCATCTGATAAATATAAACAACAAGCAGAGTCAGAATGATAAGCACACCGACCAATCCGCTGACTGCACTGCTTGGAAGCATGGAAAGAATTCCATTCCAAAGATACAAGATAAGCAGAATACCAAATGTACTGATAAATGCGATCATCTGACTTTCCGTCAGAGCAGACAGGAACATGCCGATTGCCGCATATACACAGCCCAACAGGAAGAATACCCCGATAGATATGTAATCTACTTTCAGATATGCAGTTCCCTGTGCCTTAATGATTAATGGGAACGCACAGAAGATCACATTCGGGATTCCAATTACCGTTACCATTGCAAGATATTTTCCAAGCACAACCTTCCACAGACTGACCGGAGCTGTCAGAAGCAGCTGATCTGTCTTATTTTTACGCTCTTCTGAAAAACTGCGCATCGTGATCAGCGGAATCCCTACTATAAATACGATCAGTGTACCTGAAAGCGTATAGGAAAAGTATGGATATCCGGCTGTCAGGTTATATGCCATAAAGTAGATTCCTGTAAATGCAATAAGAAATGCAACAAACACGCATCCCACCATAGACTGAAAATAGGAGCGTACTTCTCTTTTATAAATCGCCAGCATCTTTCATGTCCTCCGTTTCCTTCTTCTTCGCCTTTTCTGCATATTCTTCTGCTGCCCTGTCACTCTGCGTCAGTTCCATAAAGACATCTTCAAGACTTACCTGCAGCGGATTCAGTTTCAGCAGTGGCTGATGATTCTGTGCAAATGCCTGAAATACTTTCTCACGTATATCTGTATTTTTCTTCTCCTGAATCTGAGCCCATGTGATTCCATTTTCCAGATGCTTTGTAGAAATGTTTCGAATTCCATCTACTGTCTCAAGAATTCTTCGAACTTCGTCCGGGCTTGCTTTCGTCTCAATCTCAATCAGATCAGAATCTCCCAGATTCCGTTCCAGGTTCTCCGGTGTGTCACTTGCGACCAGTTTTCCTTTGGAAATGATCAAAATATAATCGCAGACTTCACGGACTTCTGCCAGAATATGAGAACTCAGGATCACCGTATGTTTCTTCGCAAGCTGACGAATCAGTTCACGGATCTCTATGATCTGTTTTGGATCAAGTCCGACACTTGGTTCATCAAGAATAATGATCTCCGGAAATCCAAGCACTGCCTGTGCCAGTCCGACTCTCTGACGGTATCCTTTCGACAGATTTCTGATCAGACGGTTTTCCACTTCCCAGATCTTCACCATCTTCTCTACTTCATTGATAGACTCTTCTCTTTTATTCTTAGCGATTCCTTTCAACTCCGCTACAAATTCCAGATATTCACGGACTGTCATCTCCATATACAACGGTGGCAATTCCGGCAGATAACCAATCTGCTTTTTCGCCTCCTCAGGTTCTTTCAGAATATCATGTCCATTGATCAGTACTTCTCCTTCGGTAGCACCGAGGTATCCTGTCATAATATTCATCGTTGTTGATTTTCCCGCCCCATTCGGTCCAAGAAAGCCGTAGACATGCCCTTCCTCTATTGTGAAGTTTAAATGATCTACTGCTGTATGATTTCCATACTTCTTTACAAGATTCTTTACTTCTATCAAAGTCTTACCTCCCTATATTTCTTCCAGTCTATATCTATGCAGACAAACCGAGATTTTTGACCTTTCAAAAGTATCAGGATTCTGTGAATGTTTTGTGTTATAAATGTGACAGTTCTATTTCTTGTAAAAAGAACAAAGAATGTGCCTCGGCACATTCTTGCGCCTGCGGCGGTCGCTTGCGACACCTACCTTGTACGCCGCAGTGCGCATCCTGAGCGGAGCGTTTGTTGTATATTAGGAAAGGACTTTCCTAATATACAACAAAGCATTCTCTGCATTGTTCCATATAAGAACCAACACAAAGAATGCTTCTTTTTTACTTTTCGTATTCCTTACAAACCAGATCTGCAATGATCTGCTGCCCCTGAGAATCCGGATGTACTCCGTCTTTCTGCAGATGAGATATCACAGATGACTGATACACATCCGCAACTTCATAATCGTATTTTCCTGCTCGTTTTTCAATGATCGCGTTCATATTTTCAATAATGTCTTCTACAATTTTATTCAGCGTAGATGGAAGCTTCATATTTCCTGCCGGATTATAAATTGTAGTCACGATCACTTTTGCATCGTCCTTTTTCAATGAATTTACTGTCTTCATCATCTGGATCCATTCTTTTTCAAAGGAATTATAATCCCAGTTGTTCAACGCGTTGATCGCACTCAGCACAAGCAGCGGATTCTTCTTTACGGACTCTTTCAAAGATGCAAGTGCCTCATCCGCACTTTTAAATTTTGTATCTGTCTTCAGGATTTCCTGAACCACACGCTTACATTCGTTGAGCAGGTCATTCGAACCAATTGTTATAAAAATAACATCTGCTTTTGCAAGATTCGTCTGCACATCCTGCTTTGACAAATACTTTTCGTTCAATCCTGCTGTATCAAGACCTGTTCTTGCATAATTGTGATAAATATATCTGCACCCTTCGCTATATGCTATTTCCTTTGCTGCCAGACTTCCATAATTCTCCATCCAGGATTTATCGCAAGTGTAACCTTTCGCAATACTGTCTCCAAGTACTGTGCAATAAAGCTGATGTGGGCGTGCCGTTTCCTCCGTATTTTCTGTTCCGAATACCGGAAGAGTCTCTGTCAGCAACATCCCTGCGCTGAGCAGAACTGCCAACATCCTTCTTCCATATCTCGAAATCCTTCCTTTTCTTTCTCTCATTCCATTTTGTTTCATTTTCCGCACCTGCCTGTATTCTGTCCTTCTTCGTAGCTGTCCCTATTATTGCCTTATGCTTTTAGATTTCCCATTTTGCCTGACTTCCATGCTCTGTCTTTGTAATATTTAATTTCCAGTCAATCTGCTCTTTCAATTCATTTACATGGGAAATGATTCCAACCAGTCCTTTCTCTCCTGCAAGTTCTTTGAGAATCTGAATCGCACGATCTCTTGATGCATCATCCAGAGATCCGAATCCTTCATCTACAAACATCGTCTCCAGACTCACTGCTCCGGCTGTATTCTGGATAATATCTGCAAGTCCCAATGCCATCGACAAAGCTGCCATGAAGGATTCTCCTCCTGAAAGAGACTTCACATCTCTGACAGAATCTGTCACCAGATCATAGACATCCAGATCAAGGCCGGCCTGTCCCTGACTGCTCAGATCCTGAATCTCCCTGCACTGTAAAATAAATACATTTGATGTCATCCGCGCCAGCCTGCGGTTTGCCGCCTGAATGATCTGCCTGAAATAAGTCCGCTGTACATACGTTTCAAAATCAAGTTTCACACTGCCGCTCAAATTGCCATTTGCAGTCTTGCTCAGGTTGGAAAGTACCTCATATTCTTTTCGCAGAGCTTCCTGCGAAGAAAAATATTGTTTCAGATTCTTGTACGCATTCTGGTTACCTGTCCATCTGCTGTGAAGCTGCATCTGAAGATCCTGTTTTTCTTTCAACAGATGTTCTACTTCATTTCGCTTTTCTATCTCCTGCTGCGGATCTTCCCGCTTTTCGCCTGCAGTCTGTTCCTTCAGCGTCTCGATCTTTGCCTTTTTCTCTAACAGCTGGCGGTCATGTTCTTTCACTTCTTTGTCTTTCTCCCGCCACCCTTCGATCCACTGTTTCGCCTCACGGAATTCTTCCTGTGAAGTAAATTCCTGTCGGCTGATCTCCTCTCGGAACTCTTCCTGCTCTTTTACAAAACGCTTCTCAAGTTCTGCCTTCTGGCCTCGAAGTCCCTCCAGTTTTCCTGCCTGACGTCTGCTTTCCTCCGTCATCTTACGGCACTGTTCCTGTGCCTGCTTTGTTTCATTCTTCTTCCGATCCAGTTCAACCTGCATCTTCTGAAGCTCTTCTTTCACCTGCTCTTCTTTCACAGGATTATCTCCGAGAATACGTTGTTCTGATTCAAGCTGTGCTTTACATATCTGAAACTTTTCCTGCTGCTGTATTCTTTTTTGTTCCAGCAGATCACGTCTTTGCTTCAGTTTCTCTACCGTCTCTTTATCCGGTGCTTCTCCGGAAATCTTTGCCGGATGCGGATGTTCTACTGATCCGCAGACCGGACACGGCGTGCCTTCCTGTAATTCCTTTGCCAGGATTCCCGCCTGCTCCTGAAAGAATTTCGCATATGCTTCCTCATACTGAGCTGATGCTTCCTGACAATTCTGTATACATCGCTGCATTGCCCCTGTCTGATTTTCATATTCTTTCGAATACTTACGCACATTTGCGTAATGTGGAAGGAGATCCGATAACTGTGAAATTTTTTTCAGCATTTCCGGTTCTTCCTTTGCAAAAACTTCTTCCAATTCTTCCGCTTTTTCTTTAACCTCAGAAAGTTCCTTTTCCTGTCCCTTCTGCCATACAGTAATCTGCTCGATTTCTCCCTGTATCTGCCGCACGGATTTCGCTGTTCGAAGAGCCTGCACTTCTAGATGTCTCGCCTGCTCTGCCCGGTGTCCAAGCACTGCCTGAACCCGACAGGTTTCCATCTCTTCCTTTTTTGCATTCAGAATACTCAGCTGTTTCTCTTCCATTTCCAAACGGTCAAATATCTTATTCTTCTCTTCTTTCTTCTGAATCAGCATTCGAAGTGTTTCTGACTGTTTCTTAAGTTCCTCTGATTCTTTCTTTAAGACTTTTCCACAACTTTCTTCATATTCGAGAAAGTTTTTCACAGCCTTCAGAACCTTTTCCCCTTCCGGCATGGATAACTCACAGAGTTCTTTCCACTGGTCTGCCAGATCCTGCTGCTCTGTGTCCTCCGATTCCACACGCTCCATCTCACGCCGGATGTCTGATTCACTTTCCTTCAGCGCAATATACAGATCTTTTCCTTTTTCTTTCAGTGCTTCCTGGATTTGCCAGTAGATCTGTGTCTGGAAAATCTGCGAGAAGATCTTTTTACGTTCTTTCGATTCTGCATGAAGAAGCTTTAAGAAATCTCCCTGTGCGATCATGGCAATCTGCGTAAACTGCCCCGCATCAAGACCAATGATTTCCTGAATCTTCTGGTCTGTCTCTCGCTTCTTCCCCTGATATTCTCTTCCGTCCGGAAGAAGGAGACTCACCTTCGCTGTCTCTTTCACATACCGGAGGCTTCCATCTGCTTTTCTTCTCTTCCCTACCCGGAGATATTCCGGATTACGGCGCACGGTATATTCCTGTCCCCGATAAGAAAACACATATTCAACATAAGTGTCTGTGTCTTCTGATGCATACTGGCTGCGCATCATATTTCCATCTCTGCGTCCGCCACTCGTCCGGTCATACAGCGCATACATGATTGCATCAAAGATGGTTGTTTTTCCTGCACCCGTATCTCCGGTAATCAGAAATAATCCGCTGTGAATCTTTGTAAAATCTATCTCCTGGACGCCCGCATAAGATCCGAATGCAGACATCGTCAATCTCACCGGTCTCATACGTCTTCCCCTTTCATTTCACTTAGAATCTCTCTTAAGATCTTTTGTTCCTGCTCAGACATTTCCTGCCCCTGCATCTCTTTGTAGAAATCACAAAATGTTTCAAACGGAGTACCGATCCGTATCTGTTCTTCAGAAAATTCCAGCTTCTGTCTTGTTCTCTCATTATCCATCCGCACTTCTAGAATATGATGGAACTTTCTTTCCAACTGTTCCTTCGGTTTGTACGGATCAACCTCATCTGTCAGCGTTACACTGACATAATCTTCACTCCCGGTTCCGTCCTCCGCTTCAAGGATCTCTTCCAGCGTTCCCCTGAGTTTTCTCACATCACGAAGTGGATGCAGCGGCAGCTTCTGGATTTCCGGCTCACTACCTTTTTCTTTCAGTTCAACTACATGAAGTGTCTTCTTCTGGTTTGCTTCGCTGACTGAATATTTCAACAATGTTCCGCAGTAGCGGATCTTCTCCTGTCCGACTCTCTGTGCACCATGTAAATGTCCAAGTGCCACATAGTCAAACTCCTGTACTGCGGAAATATCTACATTATCAATGCCTCCGACAGATAATACTTCTGATTCACACGTTGTTGGAGTCTCCCCCTTCCCTGTATAAAACTGATGGGAAACCAGTATATTTCTTCTGGAAAAATCAATCTTCTCCCGTTCCAGAATTCCTTGTACAGCTGCCGTATAACTCTCCGGCACCTCTCCACCAAAGATCTTGCGCACATATCCCGGCTTTAAAAATGGAAGCAGCCAGAAATCCACTTCTCCAAATTCATCCGTCAAAGTAATCTTTTTCAAACGATCTGCTTCTTCCTCCGGAGCCTGCCCCGCAATATAAATCTGATGACTTCCAAGCAAACGACTGGCATAATCAAGCCGCTGTGCCGAATCATGATTCCCCGATATAATAAGAACCGGAATCGCCGGTTCAATCTTAGCCAGAGCTGTCAAGAATTCATCAAACAAGCTGACTGCTTCTGCCGACGGCACGGATTTATCATAAATGTCTCCTGCGATAACAATTGCATCCGGATGTATGGACGCTGCATATGAAAGAACCTCCGCAAGGATATGTTCCTGATCCTCCCGGAGGTTATAGTGATGTAATTGCTTTCCTATATGCAGGTCTGATAAATGAAAAAATTTCATATCGTCACCTCATTACAGTAAATTTACTTCTTTCCCGGATTCTTCCAGATCCAGATTGCTGCTACAATACCAAGCATATACAGAATGTTCACAAGAACGACCGGATTATCCTTCAGTAAAGCCACAACCGCTACAATTGCTGCAAGTATCGCCGCAAGCTGAAGCACCTTGAGAAGCTTCTCATTCCGGCTCTGTCTTGCTTTCTGTAAGCATTCCAGTCTGCGCTGTTCCAACGTCAGATATTCCAGCATATCTTCCGGCCGGATCTTAGAAAGAATCACTTCTTCTCTGGAAAACTTTTTCTCCCCACTGCGGTGGAAAATACTCTTGATCTGATCGATCTTTTCCTTCCGGTTCTGCGGATCTTTAACCGCCTGCTCGTACTCTTCCTCAGCTGCACGATCCTCCGCAGTCTCTTTGTAATAATCTTCCAGCTTCTGCGCCGGTTCTACCGGTGGCTGTACAGGATGTGTTGGTTCCGTATTCACCGGTGGTATCTCCTCTGTCTCCACTGGCGGAATCTCCTCCGCATCCACCGGCTGCTCGACTACTCCTGATGTATTCACTTCATCTATCACTTTATTTTCCTCAGACACGTTAGTCCTCCTTTTTATCTTCTCTGCATCAATCCTGAAAATGATACCTGCTATTCGCATATCAACATATAAATTATAGCAAATGCACGAAAAATATACAACCAACAGGAAATGGACCTGGTGTCGATTAATCACATTTTCATTACTACTGTTGCTCCTCCGCTCCCGGAAGTTTCACCATCTTCGGCGCATGCTTCAGCGCCGGAATGATCTTTGCGATCAAATCAGATGTACGAATCTTCAGACTGGATGTATTGATACACGGATGACAGCCAAAATACGGATCTTTCATTACATCCTCATCGATCAGAAGCTGTACTTTCCCCTCTGTATCATTCATAAGTCCCATAACGCTGACAGAGCCCGGTGTCATATCTAGATACTTCTCCATATACTCCGGTTTTGCAAAGGAAAGTCTAGCAGAACCGATCTGTGCCGACAGATTCTTTGTCTTGAATGGCTTGTCACCCGGCATCAGAAGCAGATAAAAGTCTGTTTCCTGTCGATTGCAAAGGAACAGGTTCTTGCAGATTGCGGTTCCATCTCCAAGTGTTCTGTCGATCTCTTCACAGGCTTCCATTGTCATCGCAGCCTCATGGTCTACTCTCTGGTATTCTACACCAAGCTTATCGAGAAAATCATATACCCTGACTTCCTTTTCTAATCTTCCTTCTGTGTTTTCTGGTCTTCCATTCTCTAATTTCATATTATCAACTCCTATGTCATACTAACCTAAGTGCTCTATATCTGTCAAAACATGCAAATATTTCCTGTCTTCTCGGCACTGCCATACAGGATACACTGGATGTACTCTCACACAATGCTGCCAGGGATTTATTCTGCATCACTTCTTCCAGCTCATCTACAATCTGAATCAGATTCTTCTTTCCGTCAATCAAATGTTTCTGTGCATATCGTACATAGTAGCCCAGTGCTGTCACCTGTTCGCTATCCGCAATCTGCTCTAAGTATCTCAGATCGATCATATCCCTGTTGATCATCACTGATTCTTTTCCCATCGTCTTCATCTTGATCCTGTCATTTCCGCGAAATGCTTTATCCGGTCGCGGCACTCTGTCATAAGTCGGTTTCTCTGCCGGCTGCTCCGGCACGCTGATCTGTGGGAAATTCTCTGCTTCTTTTTTCGCCAGTACCGTAATGTCTTTCGGAACATAACGATCCATCTGGATAATACTATCTGCAATATGGAAATAAGCTCCCGAACTTCCCGCAACGATCACTGTCGAAATTCCATAATTTTCATACAATTCCCTGATTCTTTCAATAAATGGTGTGATCGGTTCCATCTCTCTGTGGATCACGCGCTGCATCAGCTCATCACGGATCATAAAGTTCGTTGCGCTCGTATCTTCATCAATCAGGAACAGAGATGTTCCCGCCTCAATTCCTTCGATCACATTTGCCGCCTGTGAAGTACTTCCACTTGCATCTTCTGTACAGAATGATGTCGTATCTTTTCCGTTCGGAAGATCGTTGATGAACATGGAAATATCTGTCTTCTGGATACTTCTTCCATCCTCCGCACGCAATTTCACTGCTGTCGCATCTGTGATCACATACTCTCTTCCATCCCCTGCGATGTGATTGTACACTCCAAGTTCCAATGCTTTCAAAAGTGTTGATTTTCCGTGATAACCTCCGCCGACGATCAAGGTAATCCCCTTACGGATTCCCATACCGGTAATCTTTCCTTTATGCGGAAGTTCCAATGTCACTTCCTGTTCCTTCGGAGACTGGAAGGCGATTCCGTCACGCATCGGCCGGGATGAGATTCCAGATTCCCTTGGCAGTACACTTCCGTTTGCCACGAAAGCACAAAGACCAAGTTTCGGAAGTTCTTTACGGATATACTCCTGGTCTTCTGCCAGATCTACGATTCTTCTCAATCTCTTTGCATCCAGATTCTTGTAAAACAGGGATGCCTTTACACACTCCGGAACAAAATCAAATAAAATCTTCTCTAACTCTCTCGCATTGATTGTTCGTCCATTTGCCGGAAATCCGATTTCCATTCTAAGAAGGATATTTCCATTCTCCGGCTGAATCTGACACGCTGTTCTCTCCAGAACTTCCTGTCCGCATCTGCTGACAGAGATCAGACCACTCTTACCTGAACCTTTTGCCTTGAATGCAAACCGTTCTGCCCTTCTTCCAAACTGGCGCAGCAATTCGTCCTGAAGTGCAATTCTCTGACATTTTCCACAATATAATTCCTGTGGGAATCCTGCTGTCTTCCCACTCACCAGTACACTTACCTTTGACGGTGACGCAAACGGATCTCCCTGTACGTGATCGATCGATAAAACATATCCCGGAAATCGGTACTGTCCTTTTGTATCTTTATAAGCCGGATATCCCCGGTGATCTATTCTTGATAATAAACTTCTAAGTTCTGCTTCTGACTGCATTTTTATTCCACTCTTTCTTTTTCTCATTCGTGCAGAATACGCTCAAACTGCACGAACCACTTCTCATTATACAATAATTTTTGCTTTCTTGCATGAAATAGTCATGCAGCTTTCCCGATTTTCAGAGCAAAAAGAAGCCATTATCCAGACTCTTTATCCGAATAATGACTTCCAATCATTTACTTCAAATTACTTTTCTGTAATGCAATTTTATACCTCGAAGATCAGGTCTCCGTAAGATGGCATTGGCCAAGCTTCTTTATCCACGATCATCTCAAGTTTGTCAACCGGTGCACGGAGTGCATCCATAGCCGGAACAACCTCTGTATGATAGTATGTAGCCTGTACTTCGCCTTCTTCTTTTGCTGCTGCATCTGCTGTTGTTTTTACAAGGTTATCAAGTGCTGCCTTTGTCTCAGCCATCAGAGCACTTACTTCTTTCAGAGTCTCTGTCTGAACAGATGCGTCAACACCAGCTGCCTTTACAGCATTTACTGTATCTGCAAGTGTCTTTGTATACTTGATAAATGCCGGCAGGAACTGTTTGCTTGCCATATCGATCATAGTACGGGCTTCAATATTGATTGCCTTAGCATATGCCTCATACTGGATCTCTGCACGAGACTCAAGCTCTGCTTTTGTAAATACGCTGAATCTCTCAAACAATTCTACAGCCTTGTCTGTTGTGATTGCCGGAATTGCTTCAACCATAGACTTAATGTTCGGAAGTCCTCTTCTCTCAGCCTCTGCAACCCACTCGTCAGAGTATCCGTTTCCGTTGAAGATGATTCTCTGGTTCTCTGTCAGGTATTCTTTGATCAGATCATGTACTGCAAGATCAAAGTCATCTGCCTTCTCAAGAATATCACATGCATCTGCAAATGCTTCTGCAACGATTGTGTTCAGTACGATATTCGGGTTTGCGATAGAATCTCTTGATCCAACCATACGGAACTCGAACTTATTTCCTGTAAATGCGAACGGTGATGTTCTGTTTCTGTCTGTTGCATCTTTGAACAGATCCGGAAGTGTGCTTACACCTGTCTCCAGTTTTCCGCCTTTCAGGCTGTGTGTAGCTTCTCCTGTACTGATCAACTGCTCAACAACATCCTCAAGCTGTTCTCCAAGGAAGATAGAGATAATTGCCGGAGGTGCCTCGTTTGCTCCAAGTCTGTGGTCATTTCCCGGATCTGCTGCGGATTCTCTAAGCAGGTCTGCATGCTTGTTAACTGCTTTCAGGATGCAGGCAAGTACAAGAAGGAACTGTGTATTCTCGTGAGGTGTCTTACCTGGATCAAGAAGGTTAATTCCGTCATCTGTTGTAATGGACCAGTTGTCATGTTTACCGGATCCGTTAACTCCTGCGAACGGTTTCTCGTGAAGCAGGCATTTCAGTCCGTGCTGGCAGGCTACTCTCTTCAGTGTCTGCATTGTCAGCTGGTTCTGGTCTACCGCAATGTTCGCCTCTGTATAAATCGGAGCCAGTTCGTGCTGTGCCGGTGCAACCTCATTATGCTGTGTCTTAGCCGGAACACCAACTTTCCAAAGCTGGATATTTACATCTCTCATGAAGGATGCGATTCTCTGACGGATTGTTCCGAAGTAATGATCATCAAGCTCCTGTCCTTTCGGAGGCATTGCTCCAAAGAGTGTACGTCCTGTGTAGATCAGGTCTTTTCTTTCTTCAAACTTCTCTGCATCTACAAGGAAGTACTCCTGCTCTGCTCCAACAGATGGAGTAACTTTCTTAGATGTTGTATTTCCAAATAAACGAAGAAGTCTTAATGCTTCTTTGTTGATTGCTTCCATAGAACGAAGCAGTGGTGTCTTCTGATCCAGTGCCTCTCCTGTGTAGGAGCAGAATGCTGTCGGGATGCAAAGTGTGGCTCCGCCTGCGTCCTGTCTTACGAAAGCCGGTGAGGTACAATCCCATGTTGTATAGCCTCTTGCCTCAAAGGTGGAACGAAGACCACCTGACGGGAAGCTGGATGCATCCGGCTCGCCCTTTACCAGCTCCTTGCCGGAAAATTCCATGATGACAGTGCCGTCCCCCTGGGGGCAGATAAAGC
>OHPR01000700.1_pt1 | contig 12179 bp, 8 predicted proteins | sample 1577761 | NCBI WGS metagenome assembly OHPR01 (sample SAMEA3879537, study PRJEB24766) | human gut metagenome | biome: human-associated habitat; feature: feces | place: USA | collected 1985/1987 | reverse complement strand
ATCGCTTTTCAGAAATCTTTCAACAGAACTTGCGGTTCTTTTGAAGTCTTATGTCTTCCAGCGACGTTGTATATATTACCACATGCTTATTAAAAAGTCAATACCTTTTCCGAAACTTTTTCAAAAAAGTTATTTTGAGACATTTTTACGCTTTTCGCGCACGCTTTCGGCAAGCTCGTGCAGCTCCTCTTTTGTGAAGTAATACTTGCGGCAGCAGTACGGACACACCGCTTCCACCTTGCCGTCCACAGCCGGCAGCGTATCGATTTCATCCGGCTCCAAGGTCGCAAGGGCATTATAATACTTCTCACGGCTGCATGTGCAGGCGTAGTGCACGGGGATTTCCTCCAGCTTTTCGACTTCAAAGCCCGTGAGCGCCGTGTCGACCATCTGCTCCACGGTCATGCCCTTTGCAAGCATGGTGGTGACGGGCTCCAGCGTTGCGATATTCGCTTCCAGCTTTTCAATGTCCTGCGGCAGTGCGCCAGGCAGCACCTGAATAAGCAAACCGCCTGCAAGCAGCACACCGTTCGTGTTCGGGTCTACAAGCACGCCGAGTGCGCACACCGTGGGAATCTGCTCGCTCACGGCGTAATAATTCGTGATGTCCTCGGCGATCTCGCCGCCCATCAGGTCCACGGTGCCCACATAGGGCTCCTTCATGTGCAGGTCCTTGATGACGGTGATGGTGCCCTCGCCGCCCACGGCGCCGCCTACGTCCAGCTTGCCGTCGTCCCGCAGGGGCAGGTCCACCTGGGGATTGGCCACATAGCCCCGGACGTTGCCCTCGGCGTCGGACACCGCCAGCACCGTACCCAGAGGGCCGCCGCCCTTGATCTGCAGGGTCAGGCTGGCCCCCTGGCCCTTCAGGGCGTTGCCCATCATGGACGCGCCGGCCAGAGCCCGGCCCAGGGCCGCCGTGGCCACCGGGCTGGCGTGATGGATCTGCCGGGCCCGCTCGGTAAGCTCCCGGCTGCAGATAGCCGCAGCCTGCACCAGGCCGTCGGTGGAAATCGCTCTTACAATATAATCGCTCATGCTTACAAAACCTCTTTTATTTGCGAATGCAGGTGAAATACACCCGATCCTCACCGGGCACGGGGCGGCGCAGCTTCCCGTCGCCCCAGGTGCGCACGTCGGCAAAGCCCGCCTCCTCCAGCCACCGGGTCAGCTGCTCCACGGAGTAGCCCCGCTGGCGGTGCAGCTCGAAGCTGCGGTCCCAGGACCCGTCCTCCGCCAGGGTGAACAAGTCCATATAATAGGTACACAGCCCCCGGCGATACTCGGTGCGCCACACGCAGTAGGTGTCCTCCGTCTCGTCCAGGAACACCTGTCCGTCCAAGGCGGCCAGCCGCTCCGGCAGCCGCACGTCGAAGGCCAGCAGGCCCCCGGGGCTGATGAACAGGTGCAGCCGCTGAAAGGTCCGCTGCACATCCCGGGGATTTGTCAGATAGTTCAGGCTGTCCAGGCAGCAGATGGCGGCGTCCACGGTGCCGTACAGGTCCAGCCGGGGCATGGACTGGTGCAGGAACAGGGGCGGTACCTCCGCCGGGGCGCTTTTCTCCCGGGCGGCGGCCAGCATCTCCTGGGACCCGTCCACAGCGATGAGCTCATAGCCCCGCCCGGCCAGCAGCCAGGTCATGGACCCGGTGCCGCAGGCCAGGTCCAGCACCGTGTGCACCGGGATGCGGCTGCGGCGGAACAGCTTTTCCAGAAAGTCTGCCCGCTTTTCATATCCCACGTCCCAGGTCAGCTCGTCATAGGCCCCGGCCAGCTGCTGGTAGCTGCTCATTTGTCCTCCTGCTCCTTCATGCGCTCCAGCACGTTCTCATATCCCCCCGCGCCGTTGAGCAGGGACCGGTTCACCCGGCTGATGGTGGCGCTGGAGGCGCCGGTTTTCTCCAGAATATCGCTGTAGAGCATCCCGTCGTTGAGCAGGGTGGCCACCTCGTACCGCTGCTCCATGGACCGCAGCTCGGAAATGGTACACAGGTCCTGGAAGAAGCTATAGCACTCCTCCTCATTTTTCAGCGTCAGGATCGCCCGGTACAGCAGGTCGCTTTTTTCCTTCTGGGCAATCTTGGATTTCGCCGCTCTTACCATAATTGTTTTTCCTCCGTTTCCAAAAAACGTAGTATTTGTTTTCCTCGGGTAGTCATTTTACCATTTTAACCTATAAAAGTAAACCGTTTATGCAAAATTTTTTTGCAAATTTTACGGTTTGTTCACACTCTCCCCTGCCGCCGTCCGGCAACGCTCCCGGGAGCGTTACCGGACACTTTGCGTTTTAGCGTCCTAAATCCTACCAACCTACCATGCTGACGGTAATGGTTTTTGCGTGCTATTTCGTCCCGTCTTAAAAATTTCAACATATTGTCGACCCTTTTCGCGATAAATTCCGGTAAAATCGTCCGTTTTCGATTTTCCACACGGGAATCTTTACGCCATCGGGGGAAATCTTTATGAACTATTTATGAATGCAGACTATTCGTTGTCACCATTTTCACGAAATTTGTGCTATACTTACTGCGTAAACCAGAGCTGTCCGGGAGCTCTGAAAATCACAAAACGACTATAAAGGAGTGTGTGTTTGTGGCAACATTTATCATCGGTCTTGTGATCCTGTTCGGCGGCGCTGCGCTGTACGGACGCTTCTGCGAGAAAGTTTTCGGGCCTGACGACCGTCAGACCCCGGCCTACGCCAAACAGGACGGCGTGGACTATATCCCCATGAAGGGCTGGAGAAACAGCCTGATCAACCTGCTGAACATCGCCGGTACCGGCCCCATCCTGGGGCCCATCCAGGGCATTCTGTTCGGGCCCATCGCATTTATCACCATCCCCATCGGCAACGTCATCGGCGGCGCCATGCACGACTATTTCTCCGGCATGATCTGCCTGCGTGACGGCGGCACCCAGATGCCCCAGATGATCAAGCGCTATTCCAATAAGGGCATTTTCAACGTATACAACGTGTTCTGCTGTCTGCTTCTGCTGCTGGTGGGCGCTGTGTTCGTTTACACCCCCGGCGACATTGCCGCCACCTCCGTTTTCGGCTTCGACGGCAAGCCTACCTCCGTCTCCACCTGGATCATTTACGGCGTGATCTTCCTGTATTACCTGGTCGCTACCGTGTTCCCCATCGACGCCATCATCGGCCGCATTTATCCCATCTTCGGCGCCATCCTGCTGTTCTCCGCCGTGGGTGTGTTCATCGGCATCTTCGTCAAGGGCTATCCCCTGCTGAACGTGTGGGACGACTGGTCCTCTCCCATCCTGCAGCTCACCGGGGCTGACGGCGCGGTTAAGAGCTTCACCTATGCAGACTACTTCAAGGGCGGCCACTTCCTGCCGATCTTCTTCGTTACCGTGGCCTGCGGCATTCTGTCCGGCTTCCACTCCACCCAGACGGCTATCATCTCCCGCACGGTGAAGAACGAGCGTCAGGGCCGCATGACCTTCTACAACATGATGATCCTGGAAGGCTTCATCGCTATGGTGTGGGCCGCTGGCGCTATGGGCGTGTACAATCTGGCTCTGCAGGAGCCCAACGCCTCCCTGGCCACCGGCACCATCGGCGTGGTGTGCAAGGATATCCTGGGCCCCGTGGGCGGCATCATCGCCCTGGTCGGCGTTATTGTTCTGCCCATCACCTCCGGCGATACCGCTCTGCGTGCTCTGCGCCTGTCCCTGGCGGAGACGTTCCACCTGGACCAGTCCACCAACGGCAAGCGTATGCGTCTGGCCATCCCTGTGTTTGTCCTGGCTGCCGGCATCATCGTGTTCGCCAAGTTCAACAAGGACGGCTTCAACATTCTGTGGCGTTACTTCGCATGGTCCAACCAGACCCTGTCTCTGTTCGCCTTCCTGTGCATCACGGTGTGGATGTTTGAAAACGGCAAGGGTAAGTTCGCGTGGATGCCGCTGATTCCCGGCGCGTTCTACGCCTTCATCTGCTCCACCTACATCGCCAATGCGCACATCGGCTTCAACATCCCCTGGACCGCCTCCTACATCATCGGCGTGGTGTTCGCCATCGCCTATGTGGTGGCTCTGTGCCTGTATGGCAGAAAGCGCGGCGCGGCTGTGAAGCTGAAAATGAACAAGTAACTCTTTTTCTCCTGACAGCATATAGGCGTAAATCCCCCGGCACCTGCCGGGGGATTTGCGCTTTTTGTCCGGTGTTTTTTTAACGGTTTTTCGACGGGATTCTCATTTCAGGGATTGAGTCGGGCGGTTCGATATGTTATACTGGACTTACTTTTTCAGGAGGCAAGCCATATGACACTCAACGAATTGAAAATCGGCCAGTCCGGGGTCATCACCGCCGTAGGCGGCGACGGCCCCCTGCGCTGTCGTTTGCTGGATATGGGGCTGATCCCCCGCACCGCCGTGAAGCTGATGAAGGTGGCCCCCATGGGGGACCCCATCGAGATCCGGGTCCGGGGCTATGAGCTGACCCTGCGGGTGGAGGACGCCATGAAGATCCAGGTAAAGGAGGCGGCGGTATGATTTTCGCCCTGGTCGGCAATCAGAATTGCGGCAAAACCACGCTTTTCAACGCCCTCACCGGCTCCAACCAGCACGTGGGCAACTTCCCCGGCGTCACCGTGGACCAGAAAACCGGCGAGATACGGGGCGAAAAGGGCTGCTCCGTGGTGGACCTGCCGGGCATCTACTCCCTGCGGCCCTATACCCAGGAGGAGATCGTCTCCCGGGACTACATCCTCAACCAGAAACCCGACGGCATCATCAACATCGTGGACGCCACCAACATCGAGCGCAACCTGTACCTGACGCTGCAATTGCTGGAGCTGCGGGTGCCCATGGTGCTGGCCCTGAACATGATGGACGAGGTCCGGGCCAACGGCGGTGCCGTGGACGTGCAGCGGATGAGCCGGGAGCTGGGCATCCCGGTGGTTCCCATTTCCGCCGCCAAGGGCGAGGGCGTGTCGGAGCTGGTGGATCAGGCCCTGGCCGCGGCCCGGGGCCGGGTACTGCCCAAGGTCACGGACTTCTGCGCCGACGATTCCGCCGTCCACCGCTGCATCCACGCGGTGGTGCACCTGATCGCCGACCACGCCGACCGCATCGGCGTTCCGGCCCGGTTCTGCGCCGCCAAGCTCATCGAGGGCGGCGACGACCTGGCGGACCGTCTGGCCCTGGACCAGAACGAGCGGGAGCTGCTGGAGCACTGCATCGTCCAGATGGAGACGGAGACCGGCCTGGACCGCAATGCCGCCCTGGCGGATATGCGGTACAGCTTCATCGAAAACGTGGTGTCCGCCTCGGTGGTCAAGTGCCGCGAAAGCCGGGAGCACGCCCGGTCCGTAAAAATGGACCGCCTGCTGACGGGCCGCTATACGGCGGTGCCGGTGTTCCTGGGCATCATGCTGCTGACCTTCTGGCTGACCTTCGACGTCATCGGCCAGCGGCTGTCGGACTGGCTGGCGGTGGGGGTGGACGCCCTGACCGCCCTGGTGGACCGGGGCCTCACGGCCTACGGCATCAACCCGGTGGTCAAGAGCCTGATCGTGGACGGCATTTTCGCCGGCGTAGGCAGCGTGCTGGTGTTCCTGCCCATCATTGTGACGCTGTTCTTCTTCCTGTCCATCCTGGAGGACACCGGCTACATGGCCCGGGTGGCCTTCGTCATGGACAAGCCCCTGCGGAAGATCGGCCTCTCCGGCCGCAGCATCGTCCCCATGCTCATCGGCTTCGGCTGCTCCGTCCCCGCCATCATGGCCACCCGCACGGTGTCCTCGGACCGGGACCGGAAAATGACCATCCTGCTGACGCCGTATATGAGCTGTTCGGCGAAAATCTCCATCTACGCCTTCTTCACGGCGGCCTTCTTCCCCCGTTACCGTGCCCTGGTGATGATCGGCCTGTATGTGCTGGGCATCCTCATCGGCATTGCGGCGGCGCTGATCATGAACAAGACCGCCTTCCGGGGAAAGCCCGTGCCCTTCGTCATGGAGCTGCCCAACTACCGGCTGCCCAGCGTCAAAAGCGTGGCCCTGCTGCTGTGGGAAAAGGCCAAGGACTTCCTGCAGCGGGCCTTCACGGTGATCTTCCTGGCCACCATAGTCATCTGGTTCCTCCAGAGCTTCGACACCCGGCTCAACGTGGTGTCCGACAGCGCCGACAGCCTGCTGGCCCTGATCGGCCAGGTGCTGGCCCCCCTCTTCGCTCCCCTGGGCTTCGGCGACTGGCGCTGCGCCACCTCGCTGATCTCCGGCTTCATCGCCAAGGAATCCGTGGTCAGCACCCTGGAGGTGCTGCTGGGCGGCAGCGCTATCTCCGGCCTGTTCACCACCCGGTCCGCCCTGAGCTTCCTGGTGTTCACCCTGCTGTATACCCCCTGCGTGGCGGCGGTGGCCACCATCCGCCGGGAGCTGGACTCCTCCCTGAAAACCCTGGGCGTGGTGGCCATGCAGTGCGGCGTGGCCTGGCTGGCCTCCTTGGCCATGTACGCCATCGCGGGGCTATTCTAAGATTGTTCCAAAAGGTCAAAGACCTTTTGGAACAATAGGCTTACAGTCTGCTGCGCGCATAATTTGTTCGCTGAAAGCGAACAAATTCCACACTTGCAGACTGAGAAGTGTTTTTTGCGACGTACACGCCGCCGTAAAAAACGGATCAATCCTGCTTTGCCGCCTGCGGGCGGCAAACTCTGCGAGGCTTTTGTCCCAAAAGGGCATTGCCCTTTTGGGACAGCAAAAAAAATCCCCGGCTGCCAGGCAGCCGGGGATTTTTGCTATGCGGTTTTATGCGCCGAAGGGGTTCAGCACTTCTCGTAGATGGTGGCAACGCCCATGCCGCCGCCGATGCACAGAGTGGCCAGGCCGCGCTTGGCCTCGGGACGCTTCTGCATCTCGTGCAGCAGGGTGACGATGATACGAGCGCCGGAAGCGCCCACGGGGTGGCCCAGAGCGATGGCGCCGCCGTTGACGTTGACCTTGCTCATGTCGAAGTGCAGCTCGCGGGCCACGGCGATGGACTGGGCGGCAAAGGCCTCGTTGGCCTCCACCAGGTCGATGTCGTCGATGGTCAGACCGGCCTTCTTCAGAGCCTGACGGGAAGCGGGCACGGGGCCCACGCCCATGATCTTGGGATCCACGCCGCCCTGGCCCCAGCCGATGAGCTTGGCCATGGGCTTCAGACCGTACTTCTCCACGGCCTCGCCGGAAGCCAGCACGATGGCGGCAGCGCCGTCATTGATGCCGGAGGCGTTGGCAGCGGTGACCCGGGGCTGACCCTTGTCGGCGGCTTCCTGGATACCGGTGGGCTCAAAGGTGTTCACCACCTGGGGATTGGGGGACTCGGGGCTGACGGGGAACGCGCCGCGCAGCTTGGCAATGCCTTCCTTGGTGACGCCGGCCTTGGGATACTCATCCTTGGCGAAGGGGACCATTTCCTTCTTGACCTTGATCATCACGGGGACGATCTCGTCGTCGAAGCGGCCGGCCTTCTGGGCGGCCTCGGTCTTCTGCTGGGAAGCGGCGGCGAAGGCGTCCTGCTCCTCGCGGGTGATGCCCCAGATGTCGTTGATGTTCTCGGCGGTGGTGCCCATGTGATAGTTGTTATAAGCGTCCCACAGACCGTCCTTGATCATGGTGTCCACCAGCTTCTTGTCGCCCATGCGAGCGCCCCAGCGGGCGTCCAGGGAGGCGAAGGGAGCGGCGCTCATGTTCTCGGTGCCGCCGCAGACCACCACGTCGGAATCACCGGCCAGGATGGAGCGGGCGCCCTCGATGACGGACTTCATGCCGGAGCCGCAGACCATGCCCACGGTGTAAGCGGGAACGGAGTAGGGGATACCGGCCTTGATGGCCACCTGGCGGGCAACGTTCTGGCCCTGGGCGGCGGTCAGGATGCAGCCGAACATGACCTCATCCACGTTTTCGGGGGCGATATTGGCACGCTTGAGGGCCTCCTTCACCACCACGGCGCCCATCTCGGCGGCGGGGGTGTTCTTCAGGGAACCGCCGAAGGAGCCGATAGCGGTACGGCAGCAATTGACGACATACAAATCTTTCATAGTGGTAATTTCCTCCTACATTTTGTTTTAGGGTTCTACTCTGTACCTATATCGTAGTCATTTTCGACCGAATAGTCAACCCCAGATTGCTCCGAATCGCAAAAATCGTGGAACTGAACAGGATTTGACCGGATTTCTTTGGTAGTTTGACTAAAAATTAACAAGCTGGTTAATTTTATGACAAGGCTGCCCGGGCCTCCTGGAGCTTGGTATAGAAGTCGCCCACGTTGAGCTTGTTATACAGGCGGGTGTTGTAGTCCACCTGGGCGTTTGCCACGGCGTCCTTGATCCGGGCCTCGAACAGGGCGTTCACCACGGCGGACTGGTTCAGCTCCCGGCCCACCGCCACATACAGGGCGTTATCGGTCTCGATGACGCCGCTGACCTGGCCCGGCTCCAGGGCCGCCACGGCGGCGGCCAGGGTCTCGCCCATGTCCCCGGCGGAGGCGGTGACTCCCTCCTCCGTCACGTTCTCCATGCCCAGCTGGGCCGCCAGGTCCAGATAGGTGGCGGCAACGTCCTGGGAATCCCGCAGCTGCTGGGCGAAGTTCTCCGCCGCCAGGCGGGTGTTGTCGTCGTCCTTGCCGTCCAGGGGCCAGTACAGCAGCAGACAGGTGGCGTAGCCGCTGTCCTTGGCCAGGGCGTCGATGTCCTCCTGGGCGGGATACAGGGCGCTTCCTTCGGTGCAGAAGGCCTGGCGCACCCCGGCGTACAGATAGTACCCCTGGTTGATGCTGTCGAACATGGTCTCCGACACGCCCATGCCCTGGATCTGCTTGAGATAGGCCTCCTGGCTGCCGTAGTAGTTGATATACTGCTGGCGCTGCTTTTCCAGGGCCTCCCGGTCGGAGTCGGTCAGGGTCACGTTCCCCCGCCTGGCCCACTGGCGGATCACGGCGTACAGCTTCACCGTCTCCAAGGCGTCCTGCTTGGCATAGGCCCCGTAGGTCATGCCGTCGGACAGCTCCGCGTCAAAGTCCAGGTCCGACACGTTGGCCGACAGATACTCGCAGTCGTAGGCCACCCAGTACAGATACTCCTCGGCGTCGATGGTCTCGCCGTTGACGGTCAGCAGCTCCGCGTCCGGCCGGATGCCGGAGGCCTGGTAAAACAGGCCGTCGCTGCGGTGGCCATTGGTAAGGATCCCGCTGGCGGAGATCACCGCCACCAGCGCCACGGACAGGACCACCGAGGCGGCCAGACGGATCAGGGATTTTTTCATGTTGCTCCTCCTTCATGGGCTTTGCCCAGTTCTTCTTTTTTCAGCCGCAGCTCCTCCGTCAGCTTCCCGGCGGCGGCCAGGGCGTCCTCCCCCGGGGAGAGGTGCAGCTGCAGCCGGGGCGGCTCCCCGGCGGACAGCCGCAGGCGGCTGCGATAGCCCGGCATGGTGCACACGGCCATGAGGCTGGGCACATCCACCCGGCTGTCAAAGGTGAAGGCCACCACACCGGCCTTCTGGGTGATATCGGTGATGAACACCTCCGCCGCCGCGGCCCGCAGCAGGGCCACGTCCAGCAGGGCCATCACCGCCTTGGGCGGGTCGCCGTAACGGTCCGTCAGCTCGTCCACCAGGTCCGAGGCCTCCTCCGTGGTGCGGATGGCCGCCATCCGGCGGTACAGGTCCATCCGCTGCCGGGGAGAGGACACATATTTTTCCGGAATGTGGGCCGAGGTGGCCAGGTCCGCCGAGCAGTCGGGGCGGATATCCCGGCCCCGGCCCTGCTGCTCCAGCACCGCGTCGTTCAGCAGCTTCAGATACATATCATAGCCCACGCTCATGAGATAGCCGGACTGCTCCGGCCCCAGCAGGTTGCCCGCCCCCCGGATCTCCAGGTCCCGCATGGCGATGCGGAAGCCGGAGCCGAAGGTGACGTACTCCCGGATGGCGGACAGCCGCTTGGAGGCCACCTCCGTCAGCACCTTCCCGGGGCGGTAGGTCAGGTACGCATAGGCCCGGCGGGCGCTGCGGCCGATGCGGCCCCGGATCTGGTGCAGCTGGGACAGGCCCAGCCGGTCCGCGTCCTCGATGATCAGGGTGTTCACGTTGGGGATGTCGATGCCGGTTTCGATGATGGTGGTGCACACCAGCACCTGGATTTCGCCGTCGGCCATCTGCTGCATCACGGAGCTGAGCTCCCGCTCGGCCATTTTCCCGTGGGCAATGCCGATGGCCACGTCCTCCCCCAGCCACTGGCGCAGCCGCCCGGCGGTGGACTCGATGTTCTCCACCCGGTTGTGCAGGTAGTACACCTGCCCGCCCCGGCTCAGCTCCCGGCGGATGGCCTCGGCAATGACGGGCCACTCATGCTCCACCACATAGGTCTGCACCGGCTGGCGGTCGTGGGGCGGCTCCTCAATGGTGCTCATGTCCCGGATGCCGGACAGGGCCATGTTCAGGGTTCGGGGGATGGGGGTGGCGGACAGGGTCAGGGTGTCCACCTGTTTGGCCCGCTCCCGGAGCTTTTCCTTGTGGGTCACGCCGAAGCGCTGCTCCTCGTCGATGACCAGCAGGCCCAGGTCGTGAAATTGCAGGTCCTTTCCCAGGAGTTTATGGGTACCGATCAGCAGGTCCACCTTTCCCGCCTGGGTCCGAGCCAGGATGTCCCGCACCTGGGCCGGGGTCCGGAACCGGGATAGCACCTCGATGTTCACTGGGAAGGAGCGGAAGCGGTTCACCGCCGTGGCATAGTGCTGCTGGGCCAGAACGGTGGTGGGCACCAGAATGGCGGCCTGTTTGCCGTCCATGATGCACTTCATCACCGCCCGCAGGGCCACCTCGGTTTTGCCGTAGCCCACGTCGCCGCACAGCAGCCGGTCCATGGGCCGGGGCTGCTCCATGTCGGCCTTGATGTCCCGGATGGCCTGGAGCTGGTCGTCGGTTTCCGTATAGGGGAAGGCGTCCTCGAACTCCTGCTGCCAGGGGCTGTCCGGGGAAAAGGCGTGGCCCGCCAGCCGCTGCCGCTGGGCATACAGCCGGATCAGCCCCTCCGCCAGGTCCTTGGCGGCGGCCTTGGCCTTCCGGGTGGTCTTGGCCCACTCGGTGCCCCCCAGCTTGTTGAGCTTGGTGCGCTCGTTGTCCTCGCCGGGGCCGATATACTTGCTGACCAGGTCCAGGGACGTAGCCGGGACGTACAGCACGTCCTGCCCGGCGTAGGCGATCTTGATATAGTCCTTCTCCACCCCGTCCACCGGCAGGCGCAGCATGGCCACGAACCGGCCGATGCCGTGGTGGGCGTGGACCACCAGGTCCCCGGGGGTCAGGTCCGTATAGGACTGGAGCTTCTGCTGATTGCTGTCCCGCTTGGGCCGGGGCTTTTTACTCCGGCCGGACAGGGGCGTGGTCAGCTGCCCCTCCGTCAGCACCGCCAGCCGCCCCTCCGGATATTCGCACCCGGCGGAGAGAGCGCCCACGGCGATGAGCACCGTGCCCTTTTCCGGGGACTTCTCCCCGGTCAGGTCCACGGCGGCGGGGATTTTCCGGTCCGCCAGCATCTGGCGAAGGTTCCTGGCCCGGACCTCGCCGCCGCACAGCACCATCACCCGGTAGCCTGCGGTAAGATAGTGGGTCAGGTCCGTGCAGGCCAGCTCCAGGGACCCGCCGTAGCTGGACAGCTGCTTGGCCGTCAGCTGTAACAGGTCCCGGGGAGCCAGCAGCTGCCGGCCGGTGGTGAGGCTGTCCAGCTGCACCGTGGGGCGCTTTTCCAGCCGGGCCGCCAGCTCCTGCTCCGAGGCGGCAAAATCCGCCAGCTCCCCGGCCAGAAAGCCCGCCTCCATTCCGGCGGACACGTCCTCCTTCAGCCGCCACAGCCAGCCCCGCAGGGCCTCCGCCGTCCGGCCGCTTTCCTCCACGCATACCAGGGCGTTTTCGGGCAGATAGTCCAGGGCCGTGGTCTTTTCCGGATACACCGCCGCCAGGCACCGGTCCGGGCCGTTGGGGGCCATGCCCTGGCGCAGACGGGCGGCGTCGGCGGTCAGCAGCTCCCGCAGGGCCTGGGTGCCCTGCCTCCGGGCCAGACGCTTCACCGCGGCCTCCAGCCGCCGGGCCGCCTGCTCCGCCTGGCCTTCCTGCCAGGCCGGCAGCACCTCCGCCGCCGGAAGCAGGGTGCCGCAGACGTTGCTGGCGTGGAGCATCACC
>OHPR01000695.1_pt1 | contig 12320 bp, 8 predicted proteins | sample 1577761 | NCBI WGS metagenome assembly OHPR01 (sample SAMEA3879537, study PRJEB24766) | human gut metagenome | biome: human-associated habitat; feature: feces | place: USA | collected 1985/1987 | reverse complement strand
CCGCTGTGCACCTACCACCCCACCCTTCGTCTGTCCACCACAGAAGAGCATATCCAGGTTCTGCACCAAGCTTTTGAAAAAGCAAGACACCGTCTGCTGATTGTATCTCCATTCATATCTATCCACGCCATAGAAAACGACCAGTTGGTTCCGCTGATACGCCACACGGTACAACGAGGAGTGGATGTCACAGTCTACACCGATTCGTCTCTAGATTATGATACGAAAACCAATCAGTTGCTCAGCCGTGCCGAAGAGGGACGGAACATATTAATAGAAAATGGCGCAACCCTCATTGAAGTAAAAGGTATCCACAATAAATCATTGGCCATTGATAACCATACACTTATAGAGGGTTCTTTCAACTGGTTATCCGCCAACCGCCATAAAGAATACTCCCGCCACGAATGTTCCATAGTTGTATCATCTGTTCAAGCCGATGAGTACATCAACAATCTGATAAAGGAACTAGAAAGCAGAGAAAAAACCTTTCAATCCCTATCTAAGCCTACAATCAATCTTGACATTGACCAAAAATATCCGGGGTTCTTTACAAAAGAATCTTTTAATGATTGTACAGAAGAAGATATTTGCCGTATAAAACAAAAAGTCCAAGAGTTAGGCATTCAGAAAACAGTCCTTCCACCTTATATCCATAAACAACGTGAAACTTTCCCACGTGCTTATGAACCTTGGTGCACAGAAGAAAAGGAAATTATATGTGAGTTGATGCAAAAGACCAATCATCTTTCTATTTTTATAGAATGTCTGCAACGTACAGGACAAGCAATTCAAATTCAGATAGAAGGCAAAAACAATTGATTATAATCCTGAACTGATATCCTTTTTATGATATTCGGGAAACTTGGGAAACAAGAATCAGTCCCTATACGGAAGAGAGGAAAAGACAAATTACTTTTTGCCTTTTCCTCTCTTCCGTATAGCATATGCAACTCCTGCCCAGAGTTCCTTATTTTTTGGAATACATCCAGGTCCATTTATGCCAAAGACTCTCTAACGGTCCCTGCTTATGTCCTTTCAACCACCACTTGCAGAACTGTACTTGCAACAAAAAGAGTACAAAACCAACCAACAAACTCAACGTATATCCACAGTACGGAGCCAGATAAAATCCGAAAGGGAAATAAATAATAGCTCCGGCAATAGATTGGGTGATATAATTGGTCAGACTCATCCTACCATAATAACGAAGATTTGATACAAAATTCCTGAACCTATCCCGTTGATAAAGCAATACAAAAGAAGCAACCAGTACAAATGTAAAAGCGAACTTTTGCCACATATCAAAAGCAGTTCCGGCAGTCTGGCGAATGAGTTCACTGTCACTAGCCATAATCAACTCTTTCAGTTGGAAAAGCGGAGCAAAAGAGATAGCGGAAATGATAAGAGCCTTCACCCAAAAACGAGTATGTTTTTCGGAAGTAACAAACAATTGTTTGCGTCCGATGTATAATCCCATCAAAAACAAGCCGGCAGTCTGCCAGAAACGCCCTGCTCCCAGAGCCCAATATAGACTGGCTTTCTGACCAAAGGTCATATTCTTACCCACAAACTCCCCTCTTTGGTATATTCCGCCACTTCTTTATACATCGCGCCCACTCCCCAATCGGGCAAAGTATAAGAAGGATCAAACAGACCTACTATATAATGATACCACTCAACGGGCTGCAATAAAAACAAAATAGCCGTAACAAGTATGGCACAGTCACTCCACTTGCGCACCACGAACAATACGATTCCCACTACCGAGAACAGCAACAACACATCTCCTGCCGGAAAAAAAGCTGCATTCAGCGTAGCAAAAGCTACCAATAACAGCAAACGCCACAGAAAACGATAACCAAAATCTTTTCCTTTACGCTGTTGGTTAGCCGACTGAATATAAAATGTAAATCCAAACAGCAAAGCAAAAATGGCATACGATTTTCCAGCCAATAAAGTAAATGTAACATTGAATACCCCGTCATTCAGTATATTCAACCATGCAGGCTGGTCTACCGGATAAACCGGAAAGATGAAATGCTCCAAACTATGCACTAAAAGAATTGCCATGACTGCAAATCCCCGTAAAGCATCCACCACCTCAACGCGTGGCAGTTTTTCTGATAATTGTTTTTCCATGAACTAGTTATTATTGTTTATTTAAAATTCGTTTTACCCAGCGGTTGGCCGGTTTCTCAAAATAATAATAAGAAAGCAGACTCAGCCCGATAGCGACTGCAAAGATAAGCGGAATACTGATATACAGACTGATATGCCAATCGTATGTTTGCGCCAACTGCACATAAGCAAATAATATCCACTATACTCTCCTCTTCGGTGCTATTCCTGCTCTACATATCCGGGGGAGCGGTGAGCAACATTGGATAATAGACTACAGACAATATCATCAGAGTTTTGACAACTCTTACCAAAAACTGTATATTAAAAAGAGAAACTGATTTCCTACAATATTTCCTTTAAATTCCAAGCCTGTATATGCCTGACCCCTTCATTGGAAGGGAATTGTACCTCATCCATGGAAACGACATATTTTTCATAATTATCACCTATCGTCAGCAAAGGAGCATATTCCCGTTCCATGGTTTGTGCCGTTTCCAACATGTAAGTTGCTTGAAGATAAATCACTCTATCGTCCTTCATAGCAACAAAATCAACTTCTTTATCCCGAAAAGAACCTGTATATACAATATAGCCTAAACGACGAAGTTCCAAATATACTGCATTCTCCAACAAATACCCGACTCCATAAGCAAAGCCCGGATAAAGAAAATTCTTAAAGGACAAGTCATTCAGATAATACTTGCAATTACCTGCCACCACATCCTTTCCTTTTATATTGTAACGTTCTGTTTTATAGGCAAGAAAAGCTTCTTCTATATAACCTAGATAATTAGATAAGGTATCATAACTCACCTTCCGGTTCTTGGATTTAAAGAAATTAACAATATGCTGAACGGAAAACAGATTGGACGCATTATTCACCAAATAAATAAAAATATCATCCAATAACCTTACATCACGAACGGGTTTACGCTTCACTATATCACGCAACAAAATCGTATCTTTCACAGAAGCGACATACTGTTTTTCTGACTCGACAGTGGGCAGGTTGTACAATTCGGGCAAACCGCCTTTCTGTAAATAGGCCAAATAAGAAGCCCGACCGGCAGGTTGCTGCATCAACTGTAAATATTCAGCATAACTATAGGGGAATATATGAAATTCTACATAACGTCCCGACAAAAGAGTGGCAAGTTCACTGGAAAGCATTTTAGAGTTAGAACCGCTGATAAACAATTCACTCTCTTCGACAAAGTCTTGCGAATGGGAGTTTACAAACCTTTCCCAGCCATCCACATTTTGAATTTCATCGAAAAACAAATATACTTTTCCTTGCGGTTTAAGCTTTTCCCGATAAAAACGATACAGACTTTCCAATGCTTTATAATCATCAATAAAATCAAATTCCAGATACTCCTTATTTATATATAGGATATTAGCCGGATTTACTCCTCGTTCCGAGACAAGACTTGAAGCAATTTGCCTGAGAATATAACTTTTGCCCGAACGACGTTGTCCTATAAGTACCTTCACCAAGTTATTCCCCACAAAATTGCCAATCTTGTCGGTATAAGATTTCCGTTCCAGTCCCAATTGATACGTATTTCCACCCCAAAGGTTATACTTTTCTAAAGCTTTCCATTTATCGTCCATACTCGAATCTTTTCCCACAAAGATAGTTTTTTTCGAGTATAATCGAAAAAAAAGCACTGTTTATTTCTTTTTTCGAGTATAATCGAAAAAACGTATCTATCTCAAACTGAATTAAAGAAAACGAATACAATCCGGCAGTATGTAAAATTTAACAAATTACTTAAACAAGCAAACTATTATTTTCCTACATTTGTTACCAGTGAAACTTTAAATACGAAAGAACATGAAAGCAAATCCTGTATTTAGTTTATACATCCCTACCAAATTAGTATTTGGCTGCGGAGAAATCAAGAAATTATCCAGTGAAAAATTACCGGGGAAAAAGGCACTGGTCGTCATCTCATCCGGAACTTCCATGCGGAAATATGGATATTTGGAGAGAGTACTTGCCCAATTAAGACTGAATAATGTAGAAACACTGGTTTACGATAAAATCCTTCCCAACCCCATCAAAGAACACGTCATGGAAGCAGCCGCCATCTGCCGGGAGGAAAAGTGCGACTTTGTAGTAGGACTGGGAGGCGGAAGTTCCATCGACTCAGCCAAAAGTATAGCTGTTATGGCCTGCAACGACGGTGACTACTGGGATTATGTATCAGGGGGTAGTGGACGCCCTGTTACCAAAGCACTTCCCATTATCGCCATCCCTACCACCGCCGGAACCGGAACGGAAATGGATCCATGGACAGTGATTACCCACGAAACGGCTCAAGAAAAGATAGGCTTCGGTTGCCAGCTGACCTTCCCTACCTTATCTATTGTAGACCCGGAACTGATGGTTTCCATTCCCCCGCACCTCACCGCCTATCAAGGGTTCGATGCATTCTTCCATGCCGCAGAGGGTTTTATCGCCAATTGTGCAACACCCATCAGTGATCTTTACGCCTTAGAAGCCATCCGTCTGATCTACAAATATCTGCCAGTAGCCGTAGCCGACGGAAAGAATTTGAAAGCGCGTGCCAAAATTGCTTGGGCCAGCACCTTGGCAGGCATGGTAGAAGCCACTTCAAGCTGCACTTCCGAACATTCATTAGAACATGCCATGAGTGCTTATTATCCACAACTTCCTCATGGAGCAGGACTCATTGCCTTGTCTGAGGCATACTTCGAAACTTTCCGGCATGACTGTACAAAACGTTACATGAAAATGGCTGAAATGATGACCCAGAAAAAGAGCAACCGTCCGTCCGATTTCATTGATGCATTGATTACACTGCAAAAAGAATGTAAAGTACATTCTATCAAACTGAGCGAATTTGGTATCCAATCCGAAGATTTCCCCAAATTCCTGCAAAATGCAAGAGATACGATGGGAGGACTGTTCACTCTCGACCCACGCCCGATTACAGACGAAGAAATCCTGCATATCTTTAAAAATTCTTATAAATAATGGATAAAGAACTAGACCTTGCCGTAACCTGTTACGGCAAGGTAAAACCATTGAAATATGATTTGGTCCTCCTCCCTTGGGGAGCTACCGAACCGCATAATCTGCACCTGCCTTATCTGACAGACTGCATTCTAAGCCACGACATCGCACTAGATGCTGCAAAACTGGCAAAAACACATTACGGTATTCGTTGCATGGTCATGCCTTACGTCACTGCCGGTTCACAGAATCCGGGACAACGCGAGCTGGATTTCTGCATCCATTATCGCTATGAAACGCAAAAAGCGATTTTAAGCGACCTAGTTGCCTCTCTATACGCCCAGGGATACCGCAAAATGGTCATTATCAACGGACATGGCGGCAATACATTCAAAAGTATGATACGTGACTTGTCACTGGACTATCCCGACTTCCTGATAGCCAGCAGCGAATGGTTTGCCTTTATCCCTGCTAAAGAGTACTTTGATGAACCGGGTGACCATGCAGATGAATTGGAAACTTCTGTTATGATGCATTATCATCCGGAATTGGTAAACCTGGATGAAGCCGGAGATGGAAATTATAAGAAGTTCGCTTCGCAAATGCTGAATGAAAAAGTGGCATGGATTCCGAGAAACTGGCAAAACGTTTCGCAAGATACCGGTATAGGCAATCCTAAAAAAGCAAGTGCCGGAAAAGGGAAGAAATACGCCGAAGCAGTCGTCGCAAAATATGCATTACTGTTTGAAGAGTTGGTACATAAAGAACTTTATTAATGCCTCATCACTCAAGAAGATCATCTGACCTTTTTAAACGATGGTCTTCTATATTCATATCACCTCCGCTTCTTCGTTATCAGATACATTTTCAGCTACCTTAGTTATACTTGCCATTTCAAAGTCCATACATATCCATATAAATATATGTATAACCATCGACTATGAAAAGAATAAATGTCCCCATGTGCCCATAAACAAACCACTCCCTGCACTATCTGCACAAGGATACTTCTCCAAATAATTTATTTCATCTCCAAAGGCTGAAATAAAATTCATTTAACAAAATAAAGAGATTTCCTTTATAGGATAAGTTCTACCAGAACTATTCCGTGTCCATAAAGGGAAAATAGATTGTATTTTATTTTATTTAAGAAGGAATTTTAAAAGGATTTTTCTACTGAATTTCTACTGTTATGCTACTTTGAGACGGAAAAAGATAAAAGATATCCCTTTTTATATACTTTTATTTAGCTTATTTATCCGTAAATATTGACCGTTTTGTACTTTTTGTGTCGTATATCAAAAAATAATTTTATAATTAAAGTTGATTTAATAAAAAATATCCTATATTTGCGATGTGATATAATCTTAATTTAAAAATGTAGTTCTGGTAGAACTTCAAACAGTAACTTTAAAAACAAATCTATGAAGAAAACCTTATTCATGCTTTTTTGCCTGTTATGCTCCATAGGAGCCATGGCACAAAAGAAAACAATCACGGGTGTGGTCACAGACGCCACAGGTGAAGCGGTTATTGGCGCCAGTATTGTAGAAACAGGCACCACGAATGGTACAGTTACCGACTTAGATGGTAATTTTACACTTTCCGTAGCCAACGATGGCAGTATCAGAGTATCATTTGTCGGTTATCAGACACAAACTTTAAGCGTAAAGGGAAAGTCAACTTTTAAAATAGCATTGAAAGAAGACTCAGAAATGCTCCAAGAAGTTGTTGTAACCGGATATGGCGGCAAACAGTTGCGCACAAAAGTAACCAACTCCATTTCCAAGGTAAAAGAAGAAACATTAAAACAAGGACTTTATTCCAATCCGGCACAAGCCTTATCAGGAGCCGTGGCAGGTCTGTCCGTCAGCCAGACTTCCGGTAATCCGGGAGCAGCTCCTACCTTGGTACTTCGAGGAGGTACTAATTTTGACGGTTCAGGTTCACCTTTAATCCTGGTAGACGGCCAAGTACGCGGTTCTTTAAGTGACATCAACCCGGCCGATATTGAATCCATGGAAGTATTAAAAGATGCCGGAGCCACCGCCATCTATGGCGCCCGAGCCAATGACGGTGTAGTACTAGTCACTACCAAACGAGGCAAAGAGGGAAGTACACGTGTAGAGCTTTCGGCCAAACTAGGCTGGAACTACTTCCACAACTCTTATAACTTTATGAATGCGCGTGATTACATTTACTGGATGCGCACTGGTTACATGAATGCTTACACGGGAGACATGAAACATCCGGACGGATCGGCCGTACAAGGATGGTCTTCACTGACCGGTCTGACCGGTGCCACTCCTTATGGAACAGGCAACAAATATTGGGCAGATGATGACAAGACAATCCCGCTGAATGGAAACGAAAACAGCCAGGCTATATGGAGTACCATGAAATATTCGGACGATCTGGCTTTCCTGCTCAACCAAGGATGGGAAACCATGACTGATCCTATTTATGGAGACCAACTGATTTTCAAGAATACAGATATAGCGGATTTCAATATCAATTCCCCATCTTTCTCACAAGACTACAACCTGAGTGTAAGCGGAGGAAATGAAAAGGGAAACTACTATGCAGGCTTGGGATACAACCATAGTGAAGGTACAGCCGTAGGAAACAAGTACCAACGTATCACTTTCACATTCAATGCCGATTACAAGCTGAAACCATGGTTAACCTCCAACTCCAGCTTCAACTTTGCAGATGCAACCTGGAACGATCTTCCTCCTACCCAAAGCGCAGAAGCCAACTACTTCTCACGCGTTTTATCATTACCTCCCACTTTCCGTGGATATAATGCTGACGGTGAAATGCTTTTGGGACCCAATTCAGGCGACGGAAACCAACAAATCAATTTTGACAAGTTTGTCCGTGACAACAATACAGACAAGTTCACCATGAACCAATCTTTTACCGCAGATATCATGAAAGGACTCTCATTAAAAGTGAACGCCATCTGGTTCTATTCAGAAGAAAAATATGAAGCTTTCAACAAAGATTATTTATCTTCTCCCGGAAACTGGGTAACCTCACACAGCACCTCGGCTTCCTACGGACGCACATTGGACCAAACTTATAATGCAGTGTTAAACTACAACTATCAAATAAACAAAGACCACTATCTGGATGCCATGGCCGGCTTCGAGTACTACGACTCATATTATAAAGGTTTCAGTGCCTCAGGATCGGGAGCTCCCAGTGACGCTTTCGGCGATTTGGAATATACCAGTGATGACAAAGGCAAACGCAGCATAGACTCCTCACACAGCCGCCAGCGTATCATGTCATTCTTCGGTCGTGTAAATTATGACTACCAGTCAAAATACTTGCTGTCTTTTGTTCTAAGACGGGACGGCTACTCCAAACTGGCCAAAGACAACCGCTGGGGTGTCTTCCCCGGAGTATCTACCGGATGGGTGTTCTCCAAAGAAAAATTTGCCAGTGAATGGGCCGATATCATCTCATTCGGTAAATTGCGTGCCAGCTTCGGTCTGAATGGTAATGTAAACAAAGATTTTGTAGGAAACTACACAGTACAAGGTGCTTATGCAGGCAGCAAATACAACGGCAACGCTTACTTCCTGTTAAACAACCTTCCTAATCCCTACTTGAAATGGGAGAAGTCAAGAACTTTCGAAATCGGTCTGGATCTAGGCTTTCTGGCCAACCGCATCAATGCCAATTTGACTTACTACAACCGACTGACCAGTGACAAGTATGCCAACATCACCATCCCGTCTACTTCGGGTGTTTCTTCCTTTACCTCCAACAACGGTAAGTTCCAGAACCAAGGCTTTGAATTCGAACTGGCATTCAAAGTTATCGACTCCAAAGACTGGAAATGGAATCTGAACTGGAACGGCGCATTAAATAAAAACAAAGTAGTGGCATTGCCCGACAACGGTCTGGACGGAAGCTATGAAAAAGCATGGGTAGGCGGTTATCAGGAAGGACAACGCCCAGGTGATTTGTACATGTTCGTAGCCGAAGGAATCTATCGTTCCGAAGATGAAATACCAGGAGGACTGATCGACTTGTCAAGTGGTAACAACGGCTCAAGCAACCGTCCCCTTTACGGAGGTGAGGAAGGATATAACAAACTGACAGCCAATCAGAAAGCGAATTCTCTCCGCATACAGCCGGGTGATGTGAAATGGAAGGATGTAAACGGTGACGGCATCATCGACAATTACGACATGGTGAAAGTGGGCAACACTGTACCCAAATGGACAGGAGGTATCAATACTTCAGTCACCTGGAAAGACCTTACTTTATCAGCACGTTTTGACTATGCGCTTGGTTTCAAAGCGGTAGACTGGAAAACCATGTGGATCATGTCTTGCGCACAAGGTACTTATAACACCATTGCGGAAACCCACGACACCTGGTCACCCGAAAATCCCGGTGCACAATATCCTACTTATGTATGGGCCGACCAGTTGGGCAAGCGCAATTACTGCCGTCAATCCTCCATGTTTGCCTACAACGGTAACTATCTGTCTTTCCGTGAAATAGCCTTGTCATATAATCTGCCAAGCAACTGGGTGCGCAAAGCAGGACTAGGCTCAGTCATGCTCTCGGTAACCGGTCAGAACCTGGGTTACCTGACAGAAGCCAAACATTTATTCTCTCCGGAAAAGACAGACAACAATGGTGGATACCCATTGCCCCGCACTGTCATTCTCGGCGTAAACGTTTCTTTCTAAACTTATAAACTCTAACAGATTATGAAAAAAATATTCTATATCCTTTCAATATGTGTGATGACCATTCTCCAACCGTCCTGTGACGCACTGGATCTGGCACCGGAAGATTATTATGGAGCCGGAAATTTCTGGAAAGAAGCTTCCCAGCCCAAAGCATTCATGTTGGGTCTGCACGCCCAATTAAGAAGTTACTATGACATGTTCTACACCTTGGGCGAACTCCGCGGCGGCACACAACGTGTGGGCACCTCCTCGCTGAACACCAGCTTGAACTATGCCGATATCCGGTCACAGAATATCTCGGAAGATATTCCCGGCATATCCAATTGGAACGGGCTATACTCTCCCATCATGCAAGTAAACCATTTTATCCAAGAAGTAGAAAATGGGTGTACGTTTCTGGATGATGCAACCCGGAGCCGGTACTTGGGACAAGCGTATGGCATGAGAGCCCTGTATTACTTCATGCTATACAGAACTTTCGGGGGAGTACCTCTCATCACCAAAGTAGATATACTGGACGGCAAACCATCGGCAGACAAATTCTATGTGGAGCGCGCCACACCCGAAGCCACCATGGAGTTTATCAAAGCGGATATTAATAAATCCGAAAACTATTTCGGAAATAACACCTCTTTTGATGCATACGACTGGTCACGCTATGCCACTTTGATGCTTAAAGCAGAAATCTATATGTGGGCAGCGAAAGTATCCATCACCGGATTCACAGCAACCGGGGCAACCGATTTACAGACTGCCAAGACTGCCTTATCCGGGATCATAGGACATTTTGAATTAATGGACAACTTTGCCTCCATCTTCTCATGCGACAATAAAAAGAACACTGAGATTATTTTCGCCATGCCGTTTATAGAAGGTGAGGCCAGCAATGACGGAGGCAGATTCCTTTATCAGGATGCTGTATTTCTGGGGCAAGCATATGGTCGTAACGGTAAGGTGATTGAAAAAGATACCTTAAACTTGAAAGGTACCGGTGGAGTATTCCGTGACGAGTACACTGAAGATTTCTGGAAAACGTTCAAAGAAGGAGACAGCCGCCGTGATGCCACATTCATGGAGTATTACATGAAAAATGATAATGGCACGCTCAGCGAATTCGGATGCGTAATGAAAAAACGTATAGGTACAATCAATTCCAATGACAACCGCATCTATATTTCGGACATCCCCGTTTACCGCTATGCCGATGCGTTACTGATGATGGCGGAAATTGAAAACGGATTGAACAACCCTTGCGCTTCGTATATCAACGAAGTACGCAAACGTGCATACGGAGACACCTTTGAAGAAAACAAATACACGGAAGGCAGCTATGCGGAAAATGAACTAGCCATTTTGCAGGAACGGGACAAAGAGTTTGTCAGTGAAGGCAAGCGCTGGTTTGACGTATTGCGTATGCACGATGCATCCGGACGTTCTTTGGTCTTTTCTGCCAATGCCAACTATCCGGGCACAAATCCTATCCTCGGTACAGAAGAAGCATATAAAATGCTTTGGCCGGTTAATATCGGTACTTTGAATGTGAATCCGTTATTAACTCAAACTCCGGGATACGGGAAAAAATAAGCCAAATCCTCCTGTTTAGTTTTCAGGACAGATGTTTTAACATAGAAAAATAAAGGTGTGTCGTGAGATACACCTTTATTCATTATGCATATAGTTGATAAAACATCAATAACACAGAAAATCAATAACTATTTCCGTTCTTTTGAAAGTTCCTCCAATGTTTTTTCCTCGTACCTGCAAATCGCCTCCTTATAATCCTCGGAAATCAATTTCGGTTCTTTGGTAGCCAGGTCATAACCTACCATCACCGTGCGGCACTCACACTTCACCTCATGGGTATCCGTAGTCACGGCACGCTGCAACAAAGTAAAACTCTTATGCCCCAAATGTACCACAGCCGTTTCTATCACCAGATGATCCGAGAAAAATACCGGCATAAAGAAGTTTGCATTGATATTGGCCACCACAATAGCCAGCTTACTCCAGTCGGCACTGCCAAACACATCTTTTATATAAGTAGTCTTTGCCAAATCATACAAAGAAAAGTAAACCGAATTGTTCATATGACCAAACTGGTCCACATCGCTGAATCGTATCTGCACCGGCATAGTATGCCTGAATTTTATATCCTCTGCCATAGTTAAGCTTATTAAAATCGTTCAAATATAACACTTTTCCCAGTAATTGAACCCTAAATGACAGATTATTCTTAATTTTGCTGCGAAATAAATGAATATGTAATTTTAATAACAATATAAACATGGATAAGAAGTATAGCAGGGAGACCTTATGCGTACAGGCAGGCTGGACTCCGAAAAAAGGCGAACCGCGCGTTTTGCCTATTTATCAAAGTACCACATTCAAGTATGACACCAGCGAACAGATGGCGCGTCTGTTCGATCTGGAAGATTCGGGATATTTCTATACACGCTTGCAAAACCCCACCAATGACGCCGTCGCCGCAAAAATCG